>Ga0181529_10000227_pt1 | contig 82839 bp, 67 predicted proteins | sample PEATcosm2014_Bin_36_FD_119763 | JGI IMG/M metagenome (GOLD analysis project Ga0181529, IMG submission 119763) | Peatland microbial communities from MTU Mesocosm Facility, Houghton, MI, USA - PEATcosm2014_Bin10_30_metaG | ecosystem: Environmental > Terrestrial > Soil > Wetlands > Peat | place...
TCGCGGGACTGCGGATCCACGCAGTTGATGATGGCGTCGAGGTCCTTCTTCCGGGAGGCTTCCAGGAACTCGATCACCGCTTTGTATTGCGGACTGTTCTGTGCCGCCGCGCCAGTCAGCACTTCGCTGACGGCGGCGGGGCGGATCACGGCGGCCTGGAATTCGGCTTCGACACTCCAGGCGCCGGTATCATCGTGGGCGCCTTGCATCGGCTTCTTCATCGACATCTTGCCGGCCACCTGGTCGGCGATCGGCCCGGCCGGCGCGAATCGCAAATCGCTCAACTCGGCAGACGACACGCTCTCCGAATAGAACTCCGCGCCCTGCCGCGTCAGCAGTTGGCCGCCGCTCCACACGCCGGTGGTCGGATCGATTCTCAGGACTACGCCGTGCAGAGCACCGCTGCGCGCTTGTTTATCGGCCCAGTAAAGCCAGTCGTCGGAAGCCTTTCGCAAATCGTCGGGCACGGGCAGGTCCGACAAGAGGACCTTTAGTTCTTCCTTGTTGCCTTGGGCCATTTCGTTGTGTTCGATGGCTGCGAAGGCGCATTTCAGCGCGAAGCGCTCCGCGCCAACCTGAAGCGTGCCGGAAGCGCCGTCTGCCGCACCGTTGGCAACCGTGACACCCACCAGTAGACTGAGGGTGGCGAATCCGACGCAAATCAATCCCCAAGAACCCGGCATTTGCTTATCTCCCGTTAGAAAGTGAAGGGGCGGACGCACTTTCCGAAAAACCTCGAACTTTCCACCGTACTTCGTACTCGCGCACACCGGCCCCGCGCGGGCTTTCCGCGCGTCGCCCATCATATCACTCAGCGCCGCGGCGATTGCCCGCAAGCGAGCGCCGCGGGATGACGCGGAACACTGTGGCGGGTGCGCTCGCAGGCGCTGCCCGATTGCCGTACAAGAAGCCGCCGGTGTTACTCTGTTCATGCGATGAGTTTGACAATCGCGCTCGCGGCGCCGGAGGACCTGGAGGAAATACTAGCACTGCAGCATCTGGCCTTCCATCGCGAAGGCGAGTTGTATAACGACTTCTCCATTCCGCCGCTGGCGCAGACACTCGAAGGAATACGCGCGGATTTTCCGAACAAGGTGTTTCTCAAGGCCAGCATGGCGGGGACGCTGGTTGGATCGGTGCGTGGGTTTCAGGAGGGTGACACGTGTTTCGTCGAGCGGCTGATGGTTCATCCGGACCGCCAGAAGCGAGGGATTGGCGCGGCGCTTCTGCGCGCCATCGAAGAGAGATTCCCCAACGCGCACCGATTCGAGCTTTTCACCGGATATAAGAGTGAGAACAACATTCGCCTCTACCGGAAGCTGGGGTATTCCGAAGTGAAGCGAGAAGGGATCGTCATTCTTATGGCGACGACCCGGCAGGAACGCGCGCTGTAGACCAGCTCGCGCGCCGCGGTTGCAAAATGGGAATATTCTGGTAAGTATCCTCCGCTCAGGCTGAGGCGCTTGCGCCATATTCGTCCTGGCGGGCAGACGACAATTATGATCCATCCCGAAACCATCCGATTCAGGCGGCTTCTTTCACAGGCCTGCCAGGGCTGCGCGCGGACGCTTTCCGCCAGCCTGGGAGTTTGTCTGCTGGCAGCTTTGTCCAGCTCCGTTTGGCAGCCGGCCATGGCCGCTCCTCAGCAAACCGGGAACCCGGCTGCGACTGACAACGATGTCCCCAAGACCTTCACTGCCCCGGTGTCGGATTATGACTACGTCCGGCGCGAAGTGATGATCCCGATGCGCGACGGGGTGAAACTGTTCACCGTAATTATGGTTCCCAAGGGGGCGCACAATGCGCCGATCCTCCTCACCAGAACGCCGTATGACGCTTCCAAGCGCACCGCTCGCAACATCAGCTCGCACATGCTCGCAGCCTTGCCGGAAGCGGACGAAGTGTTCGTAGCCGACGGCTACATCCGCGTCTTCCAGGACGTACGGGGCAAGTACAAATCGGAGGGGGATTACGTGATGACGCGCCCTGTGCGCGGCCCGCTCAATAGGACCCAGGTGGATCACGTCACCGATGCCTACGATACCATCGACTGGCTGGTAAAGAATACCCCGGAGTCGAACGGCCGAGTGGGCATGATCGGCTCTTCGTACGAGGGCTTCACGGTTGTGATGGCGCTGCTGGGCCCGCATCCGGCACTGAAGGTGGCCGCGCCGGAAAGTCCCATGGTGGATGGCTGGATGGGCGACGATTGGTTCCACTACGGCGCATTCCGGCAGATCAACCTCGACTACGTCCTGGGGCAGACAGCACAGAGGGGCTCGGGTGAAAACGCGCCGCGCGGCGCCTATGACGATTACGAAGCATTCCGCCGGATCGGCTCGGCCGGCTCCTGGGCGCGCGCGCACGGGCTCGATCAACTCCCGTTCGCCGAGAAGATGATCGAACATCCCGCATATGATGCGTTCTGGCAGGGCCAGGCGCTGGATAAGCTGGTCGCCGCGCAGCCTTTGCCTGTGCCGACCATGTGGATTCAAGGACTATGGGATCAGGAAGACATGTGGGGCGCCATCCACTGCTATCTGGCGCTCAAGGCGAAAGGACAAGCCGATCATAATTACCTGGTGATGGGGCCCTGGAGGCACAGCCAGGTGAACTATGACGCTTACAATCTCGGGCCGTTAAAGTGGGTTGGCGACACGGCACTCGAGTTCCGGCGCGACGTGCTGAAGCCATTCTTCGATCGGTATCTGAAGTCGCCGGCTCCCAAGGCGGAGACACCGCCCGTGTTCATTTACAATACCGGCGAGAATCATTGGGATCGTTTGAAGAGTTGGCCTCTGGCATGTGAAGCGGATTGCGCGTCGCCGATGAAGCCGCTGTATTTGAAGTCGGGCTTCGGTTTGGGATTCGACAAGCCCGCGGCTTCAGGAGACGCAGCCGATTTTTACGTTTCCGATCCTGCCAAGCCCGTTCCTTACGTGCCGCGGCCGGTTCGATTCGCGGACTACGAGGGCTGGAAGCCGTGGCTGGTTACGGACCAGCGAGCGGTCGCCGACCGCACCGATGTGCTGACGTATCAGACGCCCGCACTAACGGCGCCGATCCGCATCAGCGGAGCGCCGATTGCCGACTTGTTCGCTGCAACCAGCGGCACCGACGCGGACTGGGTGGTCAAGCTCATCGACGTCTTCCCCGACGAAGTGCCGAGCCAGCCCGAAATGGGCGGCTATCAACTGGCGGTGGCAATGGACATTTTCCGCGGCCGGTACCGTGAGAGTTTCGAACACCCGTCGGCCATCCCGGCCGGCGAGGTCCAACACTATCGCTTCGCGTTGCCGACCACCAACCACGTGTTCCTTCCCGGCCATCGGATCATGGTGCAGATCCAATCCAGTTGGTTCCCGCTGTACGATCGAAACCCGCAAACCTACGTCCCCAACATCTTCCTCGCCGCGCCGGACGATTACGTGAAGGCGACCCAAACGGTCCTCCGCTCCGCCGAACAGCCGAGTGCGATCCGGTTGCCGGTTGTGCCATAACGCGCGATGCCGCGTCAGCCATATCGGCCGTCTCCCACGGATATCCGGCTGCGCCTCCGGCCTGATATACTCTCACAAACGGGAATTGGAGGTTTCACCGGAACTGTGAGGTTTCACCAAGCTGTAATTGAGAATTCGGTACGCTCGTTTTGATCCCCGAAGGCTGACGAGCGCAGTTGCGTTGGAGTAGTATTGCGTGCGGCTACCGCCGGCACGCGAACCCGCTGCCGCGGGACGACGGCAACATAACCTGGTAGTTCTGTTTTCGTCGAACATTTCTGTTTCTCATGGAGAAGAACAATGAATAGTTCGCCAGACAAGTTTTTCAGAAAAGCGATCTGCTGGACGATATTCCTTTGCGCCGGCGCCTATCCCGCGCTCGAAGCGCAGCAGATTCTGGGCGCGATTACCGGTACGGTCAAGGACGCCTCGGGCGCGGCCGTACCCGGCGCGACCGTGAAGGCGCTCAACATCGCGACCAACTTCGCGGTGACCGCCAAAACGCAGACCAACGGTTCGTACCTGGCCTCGAATCTGCCGGCCGGGACGTACAAGTTAATCATTACGAGAGACGGGTTTGAAACCGAAACGCACACCGAAGTTCTGGTGAACGCGGACCGCACGACGACTGTAGACGGCAGCCTGCGTGTGGGCGCGGTCAGCACGACGGTGGAAGTGACGGCGGTTCCTCTGATGAACCAGGTGGACACGACCAACGGCTACGTGGTCGATCAGTTGACCATTCAGGAAACTCCGCTTGCCACCGGCAGCTTCACCCAACTGGCGATTCTGAGCCCCGGCGTGCATGCGGATTTCTCGGGCGGTGCCGGAAGCAATGCCGGGTTGGGCAACCAGGCCGTTTTCGCTAACGGCCAGCGCGACACGAGCAATAGCTTCTCTTTGAATGGAATCAGCACCAACAACCTGTTCAATGGAAACTCCACCAGCCAGGTGGGTGAGAACCGGTTCGTACTGAACACGGGCGAAAATTTCGGCGCGGGCGGCGAGATCCAGACCAGCACGTCGGTCTACGGCGCCATCGGCCAGGCGCTGCCCACTCCGCCAGCCGAAGCCATTCAGGAGATTTCCGTCAACGCCGCCATGTACGACGCCACGCAAGGCGCCAACAGCGGCGCCCACATCAGCGTCATCACCAAGTCGGGAACCAACGAAATGCATGGCATGGTATACGAGCATTTCGAAAACAGCTTCTGGAACGCGGCGCCGTTTTTCTATAACGCCTCGCCCGCCATTACCACCAAGGTGCCCTACCTCGATCGCAACCAGTTCGGCGCCACCTTTGGCGGGCCGATCAAGAAGGACAAGCTGTTCTATTTCGTGTCCTATCAGGGCATCCGAGTTTCCGACGCGTCGGACGCGATGAAGGACGTGACGGTGCCGCTCGGCCTGACCAGCGACCGCAGCGCGCAGGGGATTGTCAACGCCATTCAGTCGAGCTATGGCAAGGCGATCACCACCAGCCAGATCAGTTCAGTGGCGCAGTCCCTGCTGCAGGCGACATTGCCCAACGGCCAGTACCTGATTCCGAGCCCCCAGGTCACCAACGCGGCGACTGCCAAGAGCTTGGGCTATGACGCGATCGTGCAGGGCCCCAACGCGCAATCCAACGTGGACCAGGGAATCGCGAATATCGATTACGTGATCAGCGATGCGGATCGCCTGCAGGGCAAATACTACGTGCAGAACAACCCCACCACCAATCCCTTCGGCGCGGTCGGCGCGCTGCTTGGTTTTTCCCAGCAGCTTTCCGCCGGCAGCCAGGTGGCTTCTGTCAACAACACGGTGATTCTTTCGCCGAGCTTGACTTGGCAGCAGCGCGCTGGATTCACCCGGCTGCGGGCCTACGCAGACACCAGCCAGGATTTCACGCCCAGCCAGTTTGGCATGAATCTGCTGGGTTCGACCGTGTTTCCGCAAATCAATATATCGAGCGCCGACCCGACTCTTGGCAGCGGCCTCGAGTTCGGGCCCAGTTCCAGCTTCGGCAACGCGGGCATGTACCAGAATCAGAGCGAGCTCGGAACCACCGTCAACTGGGTGAAGAGCCGCCACACGCTTTCCTTCGGCGCGCTGTGGAATTACACGCAACTCAATATCATCAACAACAACACGAATACGGATACCATCGCTTTCAAGACCTTCCTCACCTTCGTGGAAGGCGCGGTGAAAACCGGAACCGGCTCGGATGCGTTCAGCGGTTCGGCGGACCGCTATTACCGCTCCAATACTGTCGGCGCATTCGTCAACGACAATTACAAGGTGTCGAGCAACCTGACCGTGACCATGGGATTGCGCTGGGATTACGAAGGACCGCTTACCGAGAAATATGGCAAGTTGACGGCATTCAATCCGAGCGCGTATTCGTTCAATTCCTCGAGCGACACCATTACTTCCTCGGGACTCGAGGTAGCCGGCAACAATCCCACATTCGCCACACAGGGCGTGAGCGATTCCATGCTGACGCAGCGTCAATGGGGTGTCGCTCCGCGCATCGGCGTGGCCTGGGCGGTGCGGCCTAAGCTCACCGTGCGCGCCGGCCTCGGCATCTATTACGACCGCGGCGAATTCTTCAGCGAGTTCTCGCCCAGCGCCGGTGGTGGATTCAACGGGCCGTTCGGCGTCACACTGGCGCCGCCATTCGTGTCGCCGGTTTTCGCCGCTACCGGTGCCACCTTTGCCACCCCGTTCGGAACCACCGCTCCGCCGGTGCCGCCGGGAGATCCGGCCGCGTTCCTGGCGCTGCTACCCAATATTTCGCAGACCGAGTCCGGCAAATATCCGGCCGGCAATCTTTACGGTCCGTTCCTGTTCGGCGGATATGACGTCGGCAACAAGTTGCCGTACACGGAAAACTGGACTTTGGACTTTCAGTATCAGTTGTCGAACAGTTGGCTGCTCAGCGCCGGGTATGTCGGCAATCATGGCGTGCATGAGGTGCTGCCGATTCCCTTCAACCAACCGCTCATTGCCACGGCTTCGAACCCGGTCAACGGCCAGACGACGTCCTATGGGTTGAACGAGGTCGCATCCGAGACGGTCTCCACGGGTGAGTACTCCGGTAACGCGCCCGTGCGCGTGCCCTTTATCGGCTATGACATGAATTCGGTGCTGTATAAGGCCGAGGGCATCTCAACTTACAACGCGTTGCAGCTTCAGGTGCGCAAGCGGCTCTCGAACGGCCTCCAGTTCACCGCGTCTTATACCTGGTCGCACGCTCTCGACGAACAGAGCGGCCTGGGCTTGTTCTATACCGGCAACAATCCGTTGGATCCGATGGGCAGCTACGCCTCCTCGGACTTCGATCAGACGCACGTGTTTTTGATCAATTACAGCTACACGCTTCCCAAGCTGACTTCGAACAAGTCTCTCGGCTACGTGGTGAACGGCTGGACAATAGGCGGACAAACGGTGGCGCAGAGCGGCCAACCGTACAGCGTCTACGACTATTCCGGCTCGGTGGGGAGCCTATATTTCGGCACCGACGATGAGATCACCAATCCAATCGTTCCGCTGGCGGCCGGAGTCACTTCCAAGCAGGCCCAGTTACAAGGGACGACTGGCGTCAATGCTGGCAAGCCGGTCCTCAACGCCAACGATTTTGCACCGCAGTTCGTGGCTCCCGGGCAATCCGGCGTCCCTGCCTGCGACTCATCGGGATGCGATAACTACGAGTCGCTGTACGGGAATTCCGGGCGCAATCTCTTCCGTGCGCCGTTCGGGGTTCGTTTCGATATGACACTGGGCAAGGAATTCCAGATCGGCGACCACTACCGCGTGCGGTTCAATTTCGACGCATTCAACCTTTTCAACCACCCGAATTTCGACGCACCCAACAACGACGTCGTGTTCTTTGCGGGATATGAGCCGCCGCCGGTATATCCGCCCGAAGGCAGTCTGGGAATGATCCAGCACACCATCGGCAGCCCGCGCTTCCTGCAGATGGACCTGCACTTGTCGTTCTGATCGCCGCATTAGGGGGCAGGCGTTCACGCTTAGCCCGCCCCCGTTCTTACGTCGACGGTACGCTCGATCTCCGCACCTTCCCAACGGCCGTGCGTTGGCTTACCATCTTCGGTGGTGACCAATTCATGGGAATCAAAACGGCGTGTGTGGGCCTGGCGGTTGCGCTGTCGCTCGCGGCGCAGACGCCCATCGGCGTTCAAGTTCTGAACCAGACCAACTCCAGCGCAGGGTTGAATGGCCGGCTCCAGTCTTTTCTCTCCACGGCGTTTCAGCCGGCGGAATGGGATTACACCTTCTTCAATAATCTCCCCGGTGCCACCGGCTTGCTCTGGCAACTCGCGCCGCAGCACATTCGGTTGCAGCCGGTTTCGCAGGGCGTCCCGATGACGGGGCCGAATCAATGGGATTTCAGCACGCTCAATGCCGTGCTTATCCCCGTGATTGGCACCGGCGATCACAGTCCCGAGTTGCAACTCGCCACCGGGCCCGCATTCATGGACAATTCGAGTGGGAATCTCCTGCCGGCCAACTTCGCGGCATTCGCCGCTTATTGCGCCAATGTGGTGCGCTACTACAACACCGGCGGCTTCGACGCAAACGGGGTGCATTACCAGTCGCCGAGCCCCTACCACATCACGTGGTGGGGCATTTTCAACGAGCCGAATATCAACGGCCTCACCGCGGCCCAATATGTTGCCCTTTACAACGTGGTGGTGCCGGCCATGCACGCGGCGGATCCAACCATCAAGTTCGTCGCCATCGAGGAGTCCGACTGGGGTACCCAGTCGCAGATCTACGTCCCGCCGTTCGTGCAGGGTGTGACGGCGCAGGTGGATGCGGTCGCCCTGCACTATTATTCCACCTGCAATCAGAGAGAAACCGATCAAACGGTAATGGGAACGATCCCCGGTTTCCTGGCCGATCTCAAATACGTGCAGGCGCAGTTGCAAACCAATTCGGCGCTCCACACCGTGCCGGTGTGGGTGACGGAGAACAACGTGAACGCCGATTACAGCGCCGCCAATGGCATGAGCGCCTGCAATCCGGGAGAGGTTTACGTCACCGACCTGCGCGCTAGCGACGCCTTTTTCGCGGCCTGGCGTCCCTATTTGTTTTCGCAACTAGCGCAGGGCGGTAACCAGGCCCTCTACCACTGGGACTTCGACGCCGATGCGGAGTTCGCCGAGGTCGACTCCACGTACGGCACCACCTATCTCAGCTACTGGACGGATTACGAACTGGCGCACCTGTTTCCCTCGCCGCCCGGTGCAACCATTCTTCAGGTGACAAACTCTGACCCAAGCGCGCTCGAAGCGCTGGCCGTGCGCAATGACGATGGCTCGGTGGCGATCCTGCTGGCCAACCACGCCGTTCGCAACGCCACAGACAATAACGGCCGCGGCGTGCCCGCCAATGTGACGCTGGATGTTTCCGCGTTGGGCTCGTTCGCGCTCGCCGAAGTCACCCTCATCGACGCGAATACCGATCCGTCCGCCGGTCCCGCAACGCAATCGATCCCACCGCAAGGGACCATTTCGATTTCCTTCCCCGGTTATGGCGTGGCGTTCGTCCGCCTGGCCCAGGCGCAGCCGCAGATTTCGGCGGCTGGCATCGTCAATGCAGCCAACTATGTGGGCGGCGGAGTCGCACCCGGAGAACTGGTCGCCATCTACGGGAAGAACCTCGGGCCGGCAGCGGGGGTAGGCAGCCAAGTCAGTGCGGGCGTGGTGCCCAATTCGCTGGCTGGCGCGCGAGTGTGGTTCGATAATATCGCCGCGCCCATCCTTTACGTGAGCGCCGGCCAGATCAACGTCGTGGTACCGTATGCGATCGCGAGTGAGACCAGCACCAGCGTCCGTGTCGAGTACCTGGGCGCGTTCTCGCCTGCCGTGAGCGTGCCGGTGCTGCCGGCGCAACCCGCCATCTTCACGTTGAATGGCTCGGGCGCCGGACCAGCCGCAGTTTTGAATCAGGATTCTTCGGTGAATTCCGCCACCAATCCGGCGGTGCGCGGGAACACCATCATGATCTACGCGACCGGCGAGGGCGCCACGTCGCCCGCCGGCGTCGACGGGCTTGTCGCCTCGGCGGCATCGCCAGGCCCGCCGCCATCGGTAGTCACGGTGCAAATCGGCGGCCAGGCGGCCACGGTTTCCTACGCCGGCAACGCGCCAAGCCTGGTGGAAGGTGCGCTCCAGGTCAATGCCGTGGTGCCCGCGAACGTGACGCCTGGAAACGCGGTCTCTATTGTTGTTGCGGTGGGTGGCACCTCGAGCCCTGCAACTGCGACCATCGCTGTCCGGTAGATCCGCAGCACGGATATTTTAGATTTCGTACTGTGCGCTGTCCTGGTCTTTCCGCGCCGGGCGGGCGCTTTCCGCCTTGCGCAGCAGGTCGGCAAGGGTAGTTCGGTCCAGGACGTCTGAAATGGCGTCGCGCACTTCTCGCATGATGATGCGGGTTCCACACCCTTCAATGTCCTTGCACTCCGCGCACGGCCGGTAGGCGGTCTCGCTCGCGCACGGGATCGGCGCCAGCGGCCCCTCCATCATGCGAATGATCGACCCCACCGTCACCGACGACGGTGGCCGGCTCAGCCGGTAGCCGCCCTTACGGCCCAACTTGCTCTCCAGCAGCCCGTGACTCTTGAGATCCAGCAGAATCGCTTCGAGGAATTTTAGCGGGATCGATTCCTCCTGAGCGATCGAGCCGATCATCACCGGCCCCTCCCGGTATCGGCGGGCAAGAATCTGCATCGCCTTCAGGCCGTACTGGGTCCGTTTGGAAATGGTGCGCATCGCCTCTATTCAGATTACCCCGAAGAGCTATCCCGACATTGGGCTCCCATCAACGCGCTTGCGCCGGTTCCGGCTGGGCGTAGTACCCGGATCGCGTGCGGACGGTTAGCCCGGGCTTGCCGAGCTTGACCTCGAGCGCATGGTACTCGTTGGGGCCGTCCCCGGGCAGGCCGTCGAAGGTGAGGGCGTAAAAGGCATTGGCGTCCGCCACGCACGTTGCGATCTCCGCCGCCACGTCGTTATTGGAATTGAACACCCGGCCTCCACTTTGAACCGCAAACACCTGCAATGCCAGGTTGCCAAGCTGCACCTGTTTGGGAGACTTCGCACCTTTAAGAAACTCCTTGTAATAGTACGTTTGCGTTCCGCCCGCGTCCGCCATCCCTAATGGATCGATCTGGTAGAGAGTGATGCCGGCCTCTCGCAAATCGGCCGAAAAAGCGACAATGGAGCCGAAAATGTCCTGCTGCTTCTTTCCGCTCAGGTTTACGTTCGGGCCGGTCAGTAGCGGCCAACCCGGACCAATCCAGATCGCCAGTTTTCGTCCAGGCCTTGCCACTTCATACTCGACGAACTGCCCGAGCGCTTTGATCGACGCCTGTTCTCGCTCAAGGGCGCCGTAGAATCCTTGCGACGCTGTGGACGGGCGCAGACCGGCTTTGTTCCGATCGATGGCGGCAATTATGGCTTTTCCGTCTCGCGAAGGCGCCTCGCCCATCGTCAGCCCCGAACCCGTGAAATAGGCCATCGATACCGGAAGCGGAAGCGCCCCGCCTTCCCGCTGCAAGAACTTCTCGATCTGTTCCCGCGCGTACGTCACCTGTGTAAATGCAGCGTTGACCGCATCGACAACCAATACGACTTCCAGCGGCGAATCGGCAGTCGCGGCCCCACCCTCCACGGCTTGAAACGACACGATCTTCTGCGGCAGCTTGTTGTCCAGCAGCGTGAAGTCCTGCTGTTGCAGACCCGGGATCGGCTTACCGGACTTGTCGGTCACCACCACATCCAGCGTGATGCGCCGATTTGCACTATCCGGCGGGACCGCCGCTTCGGGTTTGAGCTGCCCCGCATGCCCATTCTGTCGTGCCATTCCGAAAAGGAGCAGAGAGTAGATCAAATAGGTCCAGCCACGATGTCGAATACTCATGCCAATCACCTCATTCACGAGCGCGACAGCTTCCAGGCGCTGAGAGTCCGGAGTTGGTCCAGAAGCGGCTTCGCGGAAGCGAAAACGCGCCAATGGAAGATGCCGGCCATTCCTCCAAACCCTCGGTCTGAGCGGTCACTCCTCGATCCAGCGTACACCTGTCTCCCCTGCCCGGCGTCGAAACAAACTCAATGCGCCGACGCCACCTCCAGCTGGGCGTAGTACCCGGACCGCGTGCGCGCCTTAAGTCCTGGCTTGCCGATCTTGATCTCGATCGAATGGTACTCGTTCGGATCGCTTCCGGCAAGGCTGTCGAAGGAGAGGACGTAATAGGCGTTGGCGTCCGCAATGCACGCCGCGATCTGGCCCGATAAGTCGTTATTAGGATTGAGGACCCGGCCTCCACTCTGATACGCGAGCACTTGCAGGCCCAAGTCTGCGTCCTGCACCTTTCTCGCCGTCGGTGCTCCTTTTAAGTACTGTTCGTAACTGATCAATCGTAGATTGTTCGCGTCCGCCAGACCCAGCGGATCGACATCGTAGAGAGTAATCCGGGCCCGGCGCAGAACGTCCGAAAGGGCGACAATGCGTTCGAAAACCAACTGCTGATCGTGTAATCTCGGCGCCGAAGCCGTGCCGGTGAAGAGGTTCCAGCCGGGACTAATCCAAACCAAGAGTTTCCGTCCGGGCCTAGTCGTTTCATACTCCGCGAGCTGTCCGAGTTTGTCGAGCGACAACTGCTGACGGTCGACGGCGCCCCAGTATCCCTGTTGCGGGATAATTGTGCGAACGGTGTCTTTGTTTTGATCGAGGGCTGCAACGATCGCATTTCCGTCTCGCGAAGGTCCCTTACTCATCGTCATTCCCGAATCGGAAAGGTAGGCCATCGATACCGGACGGGCGAGCTTTCCACCGTCTCGCCTCAGAAACTTCTTGATTTGTTCCCGCTCGAACGCCACGGTTGTGAATGAGGTGTTGACTTCATCCACAAGCAAAATGACTTGAACCGGTCCATCGGCCGTTGCGGGCCGCCCGGAGGCGGCCTGAAACGACGCGATCTCCCGCGGCTGTTTGTTGTCCATCGGCGTGAAGTCCTGCTGCTGCAGGCCGGACACCGGCTTTCCGGACTTATCGGTCACCACCACATCAAGCGTGATGCGGTGATCCGCACTGCCAGCCGGGACCGTCGCCGCAGGTTTGGGCTGCAACGCCGGCCCGTTCTGCTGAGCAAATCCGGAATAGAGCGACACGCAGAACAGACAGATCCAACCACCACGCCGAATACTCATACAATTCACCTCATCCTTTGGTTTTGACCACGGCAAGCGATATGCCCACAGCTTCTGGCCGCTAAGAGTCTGGAGCCGGCGCAGCAGGCTGCTGCCCGGAAGCGAACAACGCGCCAATCGAAGATGCCGGCCATTGCCCTCACACCTTCAGTCTGACCGATGGTTGCGCCCCGCGCCAGACTCTTTAGAGCCATGCCGCCGTCGAGCGGTGGGAGCGGGCTTGGGGAGGCAGCCAGCCGGCGTGTCGCGGCCAATGCCCCGGAGGGGAACGGATTCAACGGAGTGCAGAGGTTTTTCGCGAACCGGTCTGGCGAGCCGGCTTGGGAGAGGTTTTGGCTGGGACGCAGGGATTCGAACCCCGATACGCAGATCCAGAGTCTGCAGTCTTACCGTTAGACGACGTCCCAACTGCAAGCTCATTTTAGCACCTGCGGCGAGCGGAATTCTTCCACGGCGCGTAGTACACTGGATCTTCAACATGCGGAACTGGTTGCGGGCAGGCTCGGCGCTCCTGGCATGTGCGGCAGCGGGCTGGGCGGTGGACTGGAAGACACTCCAGCCGCAAGGTTACGTGAGCGATTTCGCGGGCGCGATTTCCGAGACCAGCCGCGCGCCGCTCGAAGCCTACTGTGCCGCCGTCGAGCAATCGACCGGGGCGCAAATGGCGCTGGTCACCATTCCATCGCTCGAAGGCGAACCCATCGAGGACGTTGCCAATACCATATTCCGCGCCTGGGGCGTGGGGCAAAAGGGCAAGAACGAAGGCATCCTGATACTGCTGGCGGTGCAGGACCGGCGCAGCCGCCTCGAAGTCGGTTACGGGTTGGAGCCGATTCTTCCCGATGGCCTCAGCGGCAGCATCCTGCGCCAGATGCGCCCGGCGCTGCGCCAGGGCGATTACGGCGACGCCATGCTGGCGGCGGCCGAAACCATAGGTGACACCATCGCGCAGGCCAAGCATGTAACCATTGCCGTGGCCGCTCCGTCCCGGCGCTACCGGCCGAGCACCTCCGATTCCATTCCCTGGCCGTTGATCATGGGCGGCTTCTTCGTGCTCTTCTGGCTGCTGCGCGCAGTAGCGGCGGGCAGGTCCGGCGGCGGCGGCTTTCTTTCCGCGCTGATTCTGGGTAATCTGATGGGCGGCTCCATGGGGGGCGGCGGCGGATTTGGCGGGTCCGATTCTGGCGGCGGATTCGGTGGTTTTGGCGGTGGCGATTCCGGAGGCGGTGGCGCCTCCAGTGGCTGGTAGGTGCGGCATGGATAAACAACTCGATCAACTGGTCGAAAAATTACAGAAGGCTTTCGGCGAGCGGCTGGTATCGGTGGTGCTCTATGGCTCCGCCGCCGCCGGCGATCACCACGCCGGCTATTCCGATCTCAACATTCTATGCGTACTCACGGAGCTGACGCCGAGCGAACTGGCTGTTGCCGCCGCGCCGTTCCGCTGGTGGCGCGAGCAAGGCAGCCCGGCGCCCCTGCTCCTCACCGAACACGAGCTCGCCACTTCGGCCGATTGCTTCGCCATCGAGTTCCACGATATGCAAAGCCATCACCGGCTGCTTTTCGGTAAGGATGTGATTCCGGCACTCGCGGTGGAGAATACCTTTTACCGCGCGCAGGTAGAGCACGACTTGCGAGCCAAGCTGCTGCGGCTGCGCCAGAAGGCTTGCGGCATGATGACCGACCAGAACCTGCTGCGCCGCCTGCTGCTCGATTCGGTTTCCACTTTCTGCGTGCTCTTCCGCCACGCGCTGCTGCTCCATGGCGTCGAGGCGCCGCCGCAAAAGCGCGAGGTCGTGCGGCTGGCCGCGGAGCGGCTCGGCATCGACCCGGCGCCGTTTGCGAAACTGCTGGACGTGCGCGAGGCGCTCATTAAACCCAAGGAAATGGATCCGCTCACCGTGCTGGCCGCCTATTTGCGCGCCATCGATACGGCGATTGATGCGGTGGACCGCCTGGAGAAATAGGAGAGAGACATGAAGACTGCTTTGATTGCAATTGCCGTGCTGCTGGTGCTTGTGCTGATCGTTGGCGGCAAGTTTGTCAGTACTCGCAACGACCTGGTGACCCAGCGCGAAGCCGTCACCAGTCAATGGTCCGACGTGGACGTAGCACTGCAGCGCCGCGCGGACCTGATTCCCAACCTGGTGAGCACCGTGAAAGCCTTCGCCCAGCACGAAACCGAAGTCTTCAAGGATATCGCCGACGCCCGCGCCAGGCTCGCCGGTGGCCACACGCCCGGCGAGAAAATCCAGGCCAACCAGCAACTCGATACCGCCATCTCCCGCCTGTTGGTGATCGCGGAGAATTATCCCGCGCTTAAATCCAACGAGAATTTCCTTCAGTTGCAGGACGAGCTGGCGGGTACCGAAAACCGCATCGCCGTCGAGCGCCGCAAGTACAATGAAGCGCTCCAGCGGTACAATACTTCCATCGCACTTTTCCCCAACAACGTGGTCGCCGGCATGTCTGGCCTGGCGCGTAACGACGCGTACTTCCAGACCGAACCGGGAGCGCGCACCGCGCCGAAAGTGCAGTTTTGATTCGGGCGCGGCAGCTTGGCGGCGAGCGCGATTGACTGTCGGAGAAGCATAATGCGTTTGGGACAAGTAAAAGTCGAAGGCCGTTTGATCGCCGCGGTGTGGGAAGGCGATCTGGCGCGGCCCATCCCCAGCCATACCACGCTGGATCTGGTCCGGCGCGCGGAAACCGAAAACCGCTCCCTCTCCGTTTTGGCCGCCGAACTGGCCAGCCGTCACGCCGAGAAACTCGCACCGTGTTTGCCCGTCCAGCCGCCTGAGGTCTGGGCCTGCGGCTGCACGTACGAAGCCAGCTCCAGCTTTCGCGATGCCGAGCGGGGTACGCGCGAAGGCATGTACTCGCAGGTATACAACGAGCCTCGGCCGGAGATTTTCTTCAAGGGCACCACGCGCGTGTGCGTGCCGTCCGGGCAGCCCATCGGCATTCGCGCCGATTCGCACTTCACCGCGCCCGAGCCGGAGTTAGCCGTGGTGCTGGGCAGCCGCGGCAGCATCGCGGGTTACACCCTGGCCAACGATGTTTCCGCTTGGGACATCGAGCGCGAGAATCCCCTCTATTTGCCGCAATCCAAGGTCTATGACGGTTGCTGCGCCCTTGGCCCCGTCTTCGTAACCGCCGACTCGCTGCCCAATCCCTATGCACTCGAAATCACCTGTACCATCGAGCGCGGCGGACAACTCGTGTTCTCGGGCTCCGTCTCCACTTCCCAACTGCACCGGCGGCTGGACGCGCTTATCGCTGCGCTCATTTTCGCTAACCGCGTTCCCGTCGGCACTGTGCTGCTGACCGGCACCGGAATCATCGTCCCGCAGGAAGCCGCACTCACGCCCGGCGATATTGTCCGCATTCGCGTCCCCGAGATCGGCGAACTCGTCAACACCACCGCGCTCGTCGGCTAGCTTAGCCGCGTGGCGTGGGCCTCCAGGCCTGCAGAGCCGGGAGTCATCTCGGCTTTTCTTCCCGCGCACGATTCGCCGCGCTGGCCGCCCCAGTCTCCCCTTAGATGGAAGTTGTGACAAGAAACGCCGCTTGCGAACCGACTGGGGCAAACGGTTCTCAATGATGCTTGTATCTCGACGTGTATTCCAGAAATGGCTGTTGATCCTGGCCGCTCTCTTTCCCATGGTGTGAGCCGTGATCCGGGCCTCGGTGCAATCGATCACCATGGACGAGGCGGACACTTATTCCTGGTTTGTCGCCACCTCGAACGTCTGGTACCCTTTCTCGAACAACCACATCCTGAATACGCTATTGATGTGGCTTTCGACGCACGCATTCGGCCCGTCCATCGTCGCCATCCGGGCGCCGGCGCTGCTGGGCGCGGCTTCTTACATCGGGATTTGCACCTTCTTGTGCTGGAGCATTACCGACCGGTTCAGTCTTCGTCTCGCGGTCTTGGTTTGCCTGACTTACAATCCACTTGTCTTCGACTACATGGTGGCGGCGCGCGGCTACGGCCTGGCGAACGCCCTGCTGCTGGCGGCGATTGCGGTTCCCGTGTGGCATCGCGTGAGGAGCCGGCCTTCACTGCGGCAGTCCTGCGTGCTGGCATCGCTGGCGCTGGGGCTATCGTTCTCCGCGAACTACTCATTCGCGTTTGCCGGACTGGCTGCGTTTCTCGCCGTCACGGCGTGGGCGATCAGGCGGCGTGAAGGGGATTCCGCCGTGCGCATCGTGGCATTATGTGCCTTGCCGGGGCTACTCGTCGCGCTCGCGAGGTGCGGTTATCCTCTGCTGCACTGGTGGGGCTATGGCACCGGCGATGGAGCGCACTCCCTCCGGGAGATGCGGCAGAGCCTGCTGCAGGCCTCGTTCTACCAGTTAGACCCGCGATTCCGGGACACCGCATGGTATAGGGCGGCGAGTTCTCTGCGTCGGCTGCTGCCGGCGCTGCGCGTCATCCTCTGCGCCTGTCAGCTTGTGGTAACCAGGCTCGACGGCTCGTGCCGTCACGACACGCATGCGCGATGGCTGGCAAGATTCGCGGCCGCGTTGGCCGGCATCGCGACGCTGTGTGTGCTGCTGCACTGGCTGGTATTCCATTTCTTTGGCATGCCGCTGCCGTTGGGCCGAACGGGGCTGTTTCTGGTGCCGCTGACGACTCTCCTCGCCGGCACCATCGCGGCGGCGCCAACCAGCTCCGTGATTTCTCAGTGGCTCCGCCGCGGCATCACGGCCGTTCTCGTATGTCTGGCTTGCTACTTCCTACTGTGTTTGCGCTTGTTCTATTTCAAGGAGTATCGGTGGGACGCGGATGCCAAGCCAGTCTACTCCGTCTTAGGGGGGTATAACCACAGTTATGGTGTCACCGATGTCGGCATGTTCGGTTTGTGCGCTCCCGCGCTGAATTACTACCGGGTGTTGTCGAAGGCGGAGACATTCCCGGAATTCAAGTCGACGCCTCCAGACCCTCCCTCCGGAAAACCGATCTATGTCATGAGCCGCGTGAATCAGCGGAGCTTCATCGATCGAGAGAAGCTGGTGGTCGTTTACCGGGGCAGGTTCTCGGACACGGTGATTGCCGTCAAACCCGGCGGTCCGATTCCGGCGGCTGTGGTCAGCCACTGAGCCGGCGAATCCGGTTCGAAAGAACGAACGGGCAAGCTAATGCATGCCCCACCACGTCTTCCTCTTGACATTCTACAGGAACCGGCGCATACTCCTTTTGGATGTCTACAAGAGAGACCAGAACGGATATACTGCAAGGCACGCTGGATCTGATGGTGCTTCGCACGCTGGCCACCATGGGCGCGCAGCACGGCTTCGGGCTGGCGCAGCGCATTCAGCAGATCTCCGGCGGCATGCTGGACCTGAACCAGGGGACGCTCTACCCGGCGCTGCTGCGCCTCGAGCATCGTGGGTGGATTCGCTCGCGCTGGGGCATTTCCGAGAATAACCGGCGCGCCAAGTTCTACGAAATCACCGCCGCGGGACGGCGCCAGGTGGAAAAGGAATCCGAAGACTGGGCGCGCACGGTCGAAATCATGAACCGCTTCGAGCGGCTAACGGAGACGGAGTAACCCATGCCCGGAATCTGGAAGAGATTGCGCGAGCTGCTTCGCACGACGCGCCTGGATGGCGAATTGGATGAAGAGGTGGGCCTGCATCTGCAACTGATGGAGGAGGAATACCGCCGCGGCGGAATGAGCGAGACAGCAGCCCGCGCCGCCGCCCGCCGCGAATTCGGCGGGGTGGCGCACGCCAAGGAAGCCTATCGCGACGAGCGCGGCTTCGCGTGGATCGACAGTTTTATCAAGGACGTGCGCTATGCGCTGCGCGGCCTGCGCCGCAGCCCCGGCTTCACCGCCGCGGCGGCGCTTTCGCTCGCGCTCGGCATCGGCGCCAACACGGCCGTATTCAGCATCATCGACACCGTCCTGCTGCGCCCCCTGCCATATCGCAACCCGAGCCAGTTGGTCCGCTTGTTCGAGACCGAATCGGCGCCTGGGCAATACCCGTTCGCGGAGCCCGATTTCGTGGATTGGAAAGCGCAGAACACCACCTTCCAGGACATGACTCTATATGCCTGGCCAAAGGACATGAACCTCGGCGCCGGCGGACGGCCGGAGCACGTGCAGGCGCTGCCCACCGAGGCGAACTTCTTTTCCCTGCTGGGAGTCCAGCCGTTGTTGGGCCGAACCTGGGCTGCCGGCGAAGACCAGCCGGGCAAGGATGATGTGGCCATCCTCAGCTACGGCTTATGGAGGAGCCGTTTCGCCGGAGATCCCCAGGCCGTGGGCCAGTCGATCGAATTGAATGCGCGGAAGTACACCATCGTGGGCGTGATGCGGGCGAGTTTCCACTTTCCGGCGGAGTCGCAGCTCTGGGTTCCGCAAGTGATGGACAGCAAGCTGTTCGGCGGGCGCGGCAACCACTGGGCGAGCGCCATCGGCAGAATGAAGCCCGGAGTGTCCATCAAGGCGGCGCTCGCGGATCTCAAGGCAATTGCCGCGCGGCTGGAGAAGCAGTATCCGCAGTCGAACGACAAGGTGGGGGCGGACGCAAAATCGCTCCGCGACGACATGGTCGGCGATTCCAGCGCCACGCTGTTCCTGATCTTGGGCGCGGTCGGCCTGGTCCTGCTGATCGCTTGCGCGAACGTGGCCAACCTGCTGCTCTCGAGAGCGCTCGCGCGGCAGAAGGAAGTGGCGCTGCGCAGTGCGCTCGGCGCATCGCGGTATCGCCTGGTGCGCCAACTGCTAACCGAAAGTCTGCTGCTCGCGGTGGCGGGCGGCGCGCTCGGTTTGCTGGTGGCGTGGGGCGGCATCAGCCTGTTCGCCGTCACCAAGAGTTTCGACCTCCCGCGATTCAACACGGTGCAATTGAACCCAACCGTGCTCGCGTTCACTTTCGCCTTGGCGATTGCGACCGGCGTCTTATTCGGCATGCTCCCGGCGCTGCAGATGTCGCGGCCCGATTTGCTCGATGAGTTAAAGGGCGGGGCCGGCAGCTCGGTCAGCCCTGGGCGGCGCCGCCGCTTCACTAGTCACGCGCTGGTAGTGGCGGAGATCGCACTGTCCCTGATGTTGCTGATCTCGGCGGGCCTTCTGCTGAAGGACTTTGCGGCCTTGCGCAGCCTGGACATCGGCGTACGCCGCGAAGGAGTCTGGACGGCGGCCGTTCAACTGCCCGAGGCAAACTACAAAGCCGACATGCAGATCTACGGCTTCTCGGAAGCGTTGCTCGAACGCTCGCGGCGCATTGGCGGCGTCGATGCGGTGGCCCTGAGCGATAAACTGCCGCTTGAAGGCGGCTCCAACGGTTACATTACGCTGCGCGGGCAAAGCGGCGCGCAGAGCAACCAACTGGTGGAGAGCCATGCCGCCTCGCCCGAGTACTTCCGCGCCATGGGAATCCGCTTGCTCCAGGGACGCGTCTTCACGCCGGCGGACATCCAAACGGCTCTCGCCAACGATTTGCTCCTCGACCCGATTTACGCGGCGGGCAACCAGCCGCCCGCCGGTATAACCAATGGCGCCATCTACCCCGTCGTGATCAACGAGAACATGGCCCGCTTCTTCTGGCCGGATCAAAACCCGCTCGGCAAGATGTATTCGCACGGCAACGACAGCGGACCTTGGGAGCAGGTGGTCGGCGTGGTGAGCGACGTTCGGCAATGGAGCCTCACCCACCGGCCACTGCCGGAGGCGTATGACGCCTTCGACGGAGGGAGGCACTTGTTTCTGGTATTGCACACGTCCCTGCCGCCACTGAGTGTGACCGCGCAGGTGCGGCGCGCGCTGGGGCAGATCGATTCCAGCCTGCCTCTCTACAGCGTGCGCACGATGGATGAGGTGGTGGCCGGCCAGGCGGAGGGGCAGCAATACCTCAGCATGTTGGTCGGCTCCTTCGCCGGTCTGGCTGCGCTACTGGCCGCTATCGGAATCTATGGCGTGCTGGCGTACGCGATTCGGCAGCGTACGCGCGAGATTGGCGTTCGCATGTCGCTCGGCGCCGGCCGCGGCCGCGTGCTCGGCGAAATGCTGTGGCAGGGCATGCGCCTGGTCCTGCTGGGCATCGCCGTGGGAACCGCCGGTGCGTTCGCCGCGCGGCGCGTGATCGAGAGCCGGTTGCACGAAGTCAAACCCGGCGACCCGCTGGTGTTCGCCGCCACCGCCGTTCTGCTCGCGGTTGTTGCGTTGGTCGCCTGTTACCTGCCGGCGCGGCGGGCCGCGCAGCTGGACCCGCTGTCCGCGCTTCGGTACGAATGAGATTGGAGACCGCGTGATGTGGTGCTTTACACGGAATACCGCTCCCTCCGGTCGAAGACCTGGATCGATGGAGGAGTAACCCATGCCCGGCATTTGGATGCGCTTACAGGAACTGTTTCGCCGGACCCGCCTCGATGGCGAGCTGGATGAAGAGGTGGCCCTGCATCTGCAACTGATGAAAGAAGAATTCCGCCGCCGCGGCATGAGCGATACGGAAGCCCGCGCCGCTGCGCAACGCGAATTCGGCGGCGTGGCGCATGCCAAGGAAGCCTATCGCGACCAGCGCGGCTTCCCGTGGGTCGAGAGCTTCGCCAAGGATTTCCGCTACGCGCTGCGCGGTCTGCGCCACAGCCCCGGCTTCACCGCTGCGGCGGTGCTTTCGCTGGCGCTCGGCATCGGAGCCAATACGGCGATCTTCTCGCTGTTCCACACGCTCATGCTGCGCATGTTACCGGTAGCGCATGCGGAGCAACTCGTCGCGATCCATCGCACCGGCGGTTGGGGCGTGGGGAGCGTTTCGACGCCGCTCTACCGGGAAATCTCCGCGCGCGCCGATCTATTCACGGGCGTGCTGGCGTCCTCCCGCGTCTACAAGGTGCGCATCACGCCGCACCCGGGTGGGCGCGAGGAGTTTATACAAAGAGAATACGTCTCCGGCAATTACTTCCAAGTGCTGGGAATTCAGCCTGTCATCGGGCGGCTCTTCACCGGCGAGGACAACCGCGTTCCGGGCGGGCATCCGCTGGCTGTGCTCGGCTACGATCTGTGGCGCAACCGCTTCGGCGCGGACCCGGCCGTGCTGGGCCGCACCGTGCTGGTGGACGACCAGCCGCTGACGGTGATCGGCGTGGCCTCGCCCGGATTCCGTGGCGTGGAGGTCGAGCGGCGCACGGAAGTTTGGGTGCCGTTCATGATGTCCCCTGGTTCAGTGATGAGTCCCAACACGTGGTGGCTTGCGCTGATGGCGCGCGTGCGACCGGACATGCCGCGTGCGCGGGCGCAGGCGGCGTTGGACGTGTTGATGCAACAGCATCTGAGAACGCTCTACGGAAAGAACCCCGCCTCCACTTTCCGCGACAGGGCCCTATCGCAACGGTTGGAGATTCGCACCGGGAGCGTCGGTCTTTCGTTCCTGCGGGAACACTTCGGTAAGCCGCTGGGCGTGCTGCTGGCACTGGTCGCGCTGGTGCTTGTGGCCGCGTGCCTCAATGTGGCGAACCTGCTGCTGGCGCGGGGAGCCGCGCGGCAGAAGGAAATCGCCTTGCGGCTTTCCCTCGGCGCCACACGCGGCCGCCTGGTGCGCCAGGCGCTTACCGAGACTTTGTTGATCGCGGCTGCGGGCAGCGCCGTGGGCATAGGCCTGGCTGCCTGGGGCGTACGCATAGTCGCCGGTTTTCTGCCGGAGCAGGCCGGGAATCCATTTTCGAGCGCGCCCAATCTGTCGGTGCTAGGGTTCACTATCGCCATCTCGCTTGGCTCGGCCCTTCTGTTCGGCCTCGGTCCGGCACTCCGTTCCACTGCAATTAACCCGGTTGCGGGGCTGCGTTCGGGAGGCTTCGACCGCGCCGGCCACACCGCGTTGCGGCGGGTTCTAGTGGTGGCGCAAGTGGCGTTTAGCGTAGTGCTGGTGGCGCTCGCCGGCCTCTTCGGGCACAGCCTGCTCGCCATGCGCTCGGTCGACCTGGGCTTCCGCAATCAAAGCGTGATTGCGTTCAACCTGGATTTCCCGCGCCTGTGGAAAGGGGATCTCCGCCGGCCGCAGGAGCAGTTGATGAAGACGCTCGCTGAGACGCCCGGCATTTACTCCGTGAGTTGCGCGTTCCCCGGCCTGTTTGGCGGCGGCAGCTCCGATGCGACCATTCGCGTGCCCGGATCGTCGCGCACCGCGACGGAGCCGGCGGACGTGGACCAGACCTACGTGTCGCCGCGATACTTCAAAACCATCGGCGCTGTGCTCCGCGGCCGCGAGTTCGACCGGAACGATACCGCGACCTCGCCAAAAGTGGCCGTGGTCAACGAGGCTTTCGTGCGCGAGTTCCTGCCGGGTGAGGCCCACCCCGAGAACCGCTGGCTGAGCTTCGACGATACCAAGCCCGAGGGTGGCGAACGCACCAGCATCGTGGGCGTGGTGCGCGATATTAGGCAGGACGGTATCCAGCAAAAGATTGCGCCGAGGGTGTACGTTCCGCTCCCGCAGAAAGATCTGGAGTTCCCGCCCGATATTCTGGTGCGAACCGCCTTGTCGCCAGCCGCCGCGCGGGCTGTTGTCCTGCGCGAGCTGCCCAAACTGGGCGCGGGCATCGCGGTGACCGAGTGGGCTACCATTCGCCAGCGGATCGACGATTCGATTTTCGAGACTCGCCTGCTGGCCACGTTGGGTGGATTCTTCGGAGCGCTGGCGCTGCTGCTGGCCGCGGTGGGACTCTACGGCGTGATGTCGTACGGGATGGCGAAGCGCACCGGCGAAATCGGCATCCGCATGGCGCTCGGGGCCAGACGCGCCGATGTGGCCGGCATGGTGCTGCGCGATGCGCTGCTGCTGGTTGCCGGGGGCCTTACGCTCGGCTTTCCACTGGCCTGGGCAGCCGCGCGCGCGGTCCATTCGCTGCTCTTCGGCATCGACGCGATGGACCCGCTCGCCTTCGGCGGCACCGGCGCCGTGCTGATCGCCGTGGCGCTGGCCGCTGCGTTTCTCCCCGCGCGCCGCGCCGCCTCCATCGACCCCATGCGCGCGCTACGCCACGACTAGAAGTCAGACCGACTCAGGCTTTTCCAACCGGAAGCCGCGCCACAGGCAAACGCCAACCGCCGCCTGCCAGAGGGTAAAGCACAGTGTCGAGAACGCCCAATCCGGGATCGGCACGTCCTTGCCGGAAATCACCCACCAAGCGAAAGGCAGCCCGCAGAAGCCGCCCGCCAGTGCAGTGATTCCCACGCTGCGCATCGATGGCGCACGGCGCTGGCATATCGCGGCTGCCAAGCTCACTCCCAAGCCGCCTACCAAGCCCGCCAGATACATCGCGGCCACCCTTTGCACGGTCGGCCCTCCTTCGGCAAACCTGATCGCCAACCGGTAAGCCGCTTGCCAGACGGCCGCGTCGAGCACGACCAGACAGATGCCAGGAACGATGCCTCCAACCAATAGCCACGCGGCAAGGATACCGAACGGAATCGGCAGCAAATACGTCCCCCAGTCATCGATATTCAGCAACTGGGACGATGCCGCGCCGCACACACCGAACAGCAGCGCGGCCTGTGCCCAACCGAGATTACGCTGTGACCACATAGCGTTCATCTTAACTGTATTCATCGTTACAATTCAGTTGATGAGCAAACTTCTGGTACTGCGAGGCTGGAAGGCCGTCCTCAACGTTCACGAACGTCGCCTGCCGATTCCGATCGAGACCGGCGGCCGCATCCTCGATTCGCTCTCGAGCGGCGGCGATCTACTCTGGCCGCGCGAACGATGGCCGCCCATGGTTCTCGATCGCGGGCTTGCGCCCGGGTCGCGCGGCGGACACGGCCTCATCGTCTATAAGGTCTCCGAGTATGTGCCGGGCCGCCGAGTCGAATTCGAGTTCGGCCCAATGGGCCGCCTCCGCACCTTTCGGGGACGCCACTATTTCGAGGTTCTGCCACGCGGCGAGCGGGTAATTCTGCGCCACACCATCGACGTCGATACCGATTTCGCGACGTGGGTGCAATGGAAGCTCATCATCGAGCGCCTGCATGACGCGTTGCTCGAAGATGCCTTCGACAAGGTCGAGCGGAACGCGGGGCTGCCTGCGCCGCACCGTTCCCGATGGTCGCTGCAGGTGCGCTTCCTGCGCTGGCTGGTTCGGCGGTCTTCGGCGAAGGCGTCGCGGCCTGCCTGAGCGACGACTCTCCGGTGCCTTTATCGCGCGACTTTCAGCGTGAACTTCGATGTCGCCGTGTGGCCCGCTGCATCGCCCGCAGTGAGCGTGAACTCGGTGTCTTGCGGCGGCGAGGCTTGAATGCAGTGGTTGAAGGTGGGGTAGACTTCTGCCACGGGCGGATCGAGGCGAAGCGTGGTGGCACCGAGCACGCTGTAACAGATGGTAGCCGGTTCGCCGCGGTGGATCACGCCCGGGGTGGCGTAAAAGCTGCGGATTCCAAACCCGCCACCGCCGATCGCGTCCATGGTCTTGCGCGCCCGGTCCGCTTCCGCATTGGCGCGGGCGAGTTCGGCATTGCGGTTCGATTGCCAGCGGCCGTAGAAGATCCAGCCATCGTACACCGCCCCAATGAGCACCAGGACGCCGAGCCACGGCAACATGCGGCGCAGTAAAGCGATCACGTCAGTACCGCTTGAGTTCCTGGACCAGCGCGTCCAGGCCCCGCTTCAGGTAAACGTCGTCCAGGCGCTGCTCTTCGGCCGACGCGGGGAGCACCTTGACGAGCGAACCGCGCTCCAGATCGGTGCGGCTGGGCACCCACAGCTTGCCATCGGCGAACTGCACGCGGCTGACGAAGCCGACTGCGGACTGAATGCCGACCGGCTGGCCGGCGCGGGTGAAGCGTAGCGCGGTTTCCTGCTCCACGCGGGCGGTCTTGCCAGCGGGCAGGTACAGCGCGGGATCGGAAGCCGGCAGCGACGCCGCCAGGTATTGCCGGCCGCCTGCGTCGCTCACCAGCCAGCAGAGTTCGACGTACTTGACGTTCTCGGCGGAGCGGTTGCGCACCTGGATGCGCGGTGCGCGCGCCTCATTGCCGGCGACCTGCGCCCAGCCTTCGAGCGGCTCGACGGGCGAATCGGGAAATTCGAGAAACGCGAACTGCTCCGTGTGCACCGGTCCCAGTGTGGCGGAAGTGACGGCGGGCCCGCGCAGCACGCGCACGTCCAGTTGCGGACGCGCCGACTGGCGGCCGATGCTTTCGATCATCGCCTGCCGCAGACCATTTGGCCCGGCCTGCGCCAGAATGCGCTTGAAGTGCTCGCGGTCGCGCTGCGCTTCCATTTCCCAGGCGGTCATGGTGCGGCACGAATTCAGCCGGTCCGGACCGGAGCACGAAAGATCCTCGAACAGCACGCCATCCAGATTGACATCCACCAGCGGGCCGCCTGCCGCCTGGGTTGGACGCATCAACTGCATATCGATGCGCACCGGAAAAGACTCGCCGGGGCCAATGTTCAGGCTGGGAATGGAAACCGAGCCCTTGCCGCCGACGGTGACCTCCTGTGAAACCACGCGCAGCGTCACGCCGTGTATGCGGCTCGCGCCGGTGTTGCGCAGGGTGAGCGACATGTGGAGATCGAGCACCAGCGCCGCCCCGCGCGAGCTCGAATGAGAGTCGCCAGTGGACATGCCGGCCAGCGCGACCGGCGAATCCTTGCCGAGATTGATATTGACGCGGCCCTCCAGCGGCACGTCCTGCGCCAGTGCGGCGCTGGCGCCGAGCAGGGCCAGTAATGCGACCTGCCGCTTATTCGACATCGACTGTATTCACCGTGACGTAGCCGGTTTCCGCGTCCACGTAACGGGCCTCCACCGAACCCTGCGCGCCCACCTGGTAAGTGACCGCGTCTCCGCTGGTGCCGGAATGCATCAGTCCCATCGACTGTCCGCCCTCGCGCACCTGGATGCCATCCGCGGTGGCCTGCACCACCACTCCCGTGTCGCGCGCCACGGTAGGGCCGGGCCGCTCCAGCATCAGGCCGACCGTCAGCAGCACCACCACACTGGCCAGCGCCACGCCAACACGCGCGCCGTACCAGATCCGCCCGGCGCCGGCGGGCTCGTCGGCGCGCACGCACTCGCCCGCGGCCAAGCCCAGCCGGATGTTAGCTTTCATCTCCGCCGCCAGCCGGTTCCAGTGAAGCTCCGCCGAATCGTCGAGCGAGGGCAGCAACTGCCGGCACTCGTCAAAGCTGGCGATTTCCTCGCGGCATTCCGCGCAGCGCGCCACGTGCCGCCGTGTGCGCCAGCCGGCCACGGCCCCAAGGTCGCCGCCCGCGTGCAACGCCAATGTCGCCTGGTTGGGATGTTTCATCGTACTTACCGCTTTCTTCGCTCCACGTACTTGCGAAACTTGGTGCGCGCATTGGCGATGTGCGATCGCACCGTAGCCTTCGAGCAACCCAGATGCCGCGCCACTTCTTCGGCCGGCAAACCCTCCACATCGCGCAGGATCAACGCCGCCCGCTCGCGCGGACTCAACAGGCGCAGCCCATCCTCCAGATACTCGCGATGCTCGCTCCGCAGCAGCGCCTGCTCCGGGCTTTCCGCCAGGCTCGGCGGCGCCATCTCGACGTCGCAAAACGAAACGCGCCCGCTGCGCCGCAGAAAATCGATGGCCGTGTTGGAGGCAATTCTCGATAGCCAATGCGCAGCCTTTTGATCGTCCTTGAGCTGATCCTGCCGTTGGAGCGCCTTGATGAACGTCTCCTGGGTCAGATCCTGCGCATCGGCGCGGTTGCGGACGATGCGATAAATCTGCACGAAGATTCGGCGTAAGTGCTCGTTAACAAAGCGGTTTTGCCGCTCGATCAACTCGATCCCCGGATCGATCGCTTCGCTCATCTGGCAATATACGACAGTCGTCACAGGTTCCTAACAAGATGACGCCGGAACCCGTGAAACGTGGAAACGAAAAAAGTAGTAAATGCGCTAGGTTTATTCTACCAATGGCGGGAAAGGGGGCTGGGAGGATGGTTTACGCGCGCCATGATCGGCGAGAGCTGCTACGATACCTTCCAGCCGTGAAAACCGCGAAGGCGAAGCACCTTTGGCTTGTGTTGAGCGGTGCGGGAATCGTTGGAAACTTCTGCTTGCACCAGTACCGCTTCCATCTTTACTGGCTGAACCCCGAGTACCCCGAGTTCCACTCGCTCCAGCGAATTCAATATGCGTTTTTCTGGGCGACAATCGCGGTGATGATTAGCGGTGCCGCGTGGTTGGCGTGGATCGCGCTTGCCCGCCGGAGGGCGAAGTGACACCGGCGCGTCTCTATTCTCCTGCCAGCGTGCTCCGCTTCCTTCCGAACGGGAAGTAGATCGCGAGGCCAATCGCCAGCCAGACGAAGAATCGCAGCCACGTCTTCAGCGGTAGCCCCATCATCAGCACCAGGCAGCAGACAATCGAGATGATCGGGAACAGCGGCACGAACGGCACGCGGAAAGAGCGCGGGCGCTCCGGCTGCTTCTTGCGCAGCACGATCACGCCCAGCGAGACCAGCACGAACGCGAATAGAGTCCCGATGTTCGATAGCTCGGCGAATGTGTCGATGTCCCAAATGCCGGCCGGGATGCCCACGAAGAAGCCCGCGATCCAGGTGCTCACATGCGGCGTCTGGTGTATTTTGTGTACTCGCGAGAACAGGGCCGGCAGCAGCCGGTCGCGCGACATGGCGAACCAGATCCGCGCCTGCCCGTATTGGTACACCAGCAGCGAGGACAACATGCCCATCAGGGCACCGGCGGTGACGATGAGGCGCAGACGGTCGTAACCGAGCGCCTTGAGCGCGTCCGCCACCGGCGAATCCGTGTTCAGCGTCTGGTAATGCGCGATCCCGGTCAGCACCAGCGACACCGAAGCATAGAGAATAGTGCAGACGATCAGCGTGGCGATGATGCCGATGGGTAGGTCGCGCTGCGGGCGCTTGCATTCTTCCGCCGCCGTCGAGACCGAATCGAAGCCGATGTAAGTGAAGAAAACGATGGACGCGCCGGTGAGAATGCCGGAGAAGCCGTGGGGCGCGAACGGGTGCCAGTTGCCGGGTTTGATGGCACCCGCCGCGCCAATGCAGAAAATCAGAATGGCGGCTATCTTGATCGCCACCATGACGGTGTTGGTTCCAGCGCTTTCGCGGACGCCGCGTACCAGCACCCAGGTCACCAGCATGGTGATCGCGAGTGCCGGAACGTTGAACCATCCCGCCGGGCCGCCAACCGCGGGAAACGGCGGATAGGCCCACTTGTCGGGCAAGTGAAACCCAAGCAAGTTCTGAAACAGGTCCTGCAAGTACGCCGAGAACCCGACGGCCACCGACATGTTCGAGACCGCGTATTCGAGGATCAGGTCCCAACCGATAATCCACGCCACGATCTCGCCCAGGATCGCGTAGGCATACGTGTACGCGCTGCCTGCGATGGGAATCATCGACGCCAACTCCGCGTAGCACAGCCCGGCGAACAGGCAGGCGATCGCCACCAGCACGAACGACAGCGTGATGGCCGGGCCCGCGCCCGGGCGCCCCAACTGCGATCCGGCGTGCGATCCGTGGAGGGCGAGGTCGATCACCGTCGCCTCGAGGATCGATTTGATCGGGATCACCTTGCCCGCGGCCGCCGTGCCGGTGAGCGTGAAGATACCCGAACCAATCACCGCGCCGATGCCGAGCGCGGTCAAGCTCCACGGGCCCAATGTACGGCGCAGCCGGCTGTTGGGCTCCTCCGACGCCGCGATCAAAGCATCGATGCTTTTGGTTCGAAAAAGGCTCACTTGAGGATCTCCCGGCCTGGGCAGTGGGACGAACCGATGTTCTCTTGTCTAACCGCCTTGCCGGGCGGCGGATCTCGGCGGACGACGCCGGTTCTTACGGATCGCGCTCGTCCGCCCGATGAGCAATGCGGCTAGCGCTTGCGCTGGCCCTGCGCCTGACGGCGGATCTTCTTCTTGAGAGATCCGCGCGCCACGCCGGAGGCGCGCTTGGCCTTGGGAGCCGCCTTCTTGCGGACTGCCCGCTTGATTTTCTTCCGTTCGACCTTGTCGGTAACCGTCTTGGTATTCATCCGTTCCTTTTCAATCCCGCGTACTTTTCCACCAGTTTTTTTAAACCGTAGCGAGGGAAATTAACTGTGATCTTAGCATTATCGCCGTCGCCTTCGCGGCGTACCACCGTGCCGGTGCCGTACTTCGGGTGCTCGACGATGGTGCCGGCGCGAGCCCCCCGGCGAACCGGCGGGGCGGCGGCGGGCAGCGTCTTGGAAACGACCGGTGGCCGCGGCTGCGGCGGAGCTGCCGCTGGCGTTTTCGCCCCGCCGAAAGCAATCCCACGCTGCTCGAAGAACTGCGCGACGTTGGCCACCGAGTTGTACGTCTTGCCGGTGAACGTGTTGCGCCGCGCGATCTGCCTTGCGTCGAAGCGCTCGACAGTCAGGTCCACTTCGCCCGCCTCGTCCTGGGACCCCAGGTTCACCAGCAACTCCTCGGGAATCTCGCTGAGGAACCAGGATGGGGTCGAACGCTCCTGTTCGCCGCCGCCGTACCGCCGCCGGTACCTGGCCCAGGTCAGGATCAGCCGCTGCCGCGCGCGCGTCATCCCTACGTAGCAGAGCCGCCGCTCCTCTTCGAGTGCTTGCTCGGAATTCATTGAGCGGCTATGCGGAAACAGGCCGAGCTCCATGCCGGTGAGGAACACTACCGGGAATTCCAGCCCCTTGGCGTTGTGCAGCGTCATCAGCGTGACCGGCGCGGCCTCGTCGAAGGTGTCGGATTCCGCCACCAGGGCGGCGTGATCCAGGAAATCGGCGAGCGTTTCGCCACGCGACTGGGCTTCGGCGGCGGCGCCGATCAGTTCGTCCAGGTTCTCCAGGCGCGCTTCGGAATCCGGCGTCCGCTCCTGCTCCAGCATCTTGCGGTAGCCGGTGCGTTCGAGCACGAAGCGGATCACCTCCGGCAGCGGCGACGCGCTGGCCACCAGCGAAATATCCTGCATCAGGTTGCGGAACAGCACCAGCGACGATTGCGAACGCGTCGAAAGCCCGCGGTCTTCGACGACCTCCTGGATGGCGTCCCACAGGCTTAATTCGTGCTCGCGCGCGTGGCGCTCGATCTGTTCCACCGTGGTCCGGCCAATCCCGCGCGCCGGAGTATTGACGATTCGCATCAGGCCGGTGGAATCGTTGGTCGAAAGCGCCAGCCGCAGGTACGCCATCATGTCCCGGATTTCCGCCCGCTGGTAAAAGCTGAAACCGCCTACGATCTTGTAACTGCGTCCGTAGCGCCGCAGCGCTTCCTCGATCTGCCGCGATTGGAAATTGGTGCGGTAGAGCACGGCGACGTGGTCGCCGGGATTGGCCGCCAGATGCTTGTCGATCGTATCGGCCACGAACAACGCTTCGTTCTCCGCATCGATACCAGCATACAGACCCAACAGTTCGCCCGCTGCCGCGTCCGTCCACAGCTTCTTTCCCTTACGCTCCTTGTTGTTCTCCACCACCCGCGAAGCCGCCGCCAGGATGTTCTTCGTCGAGCGGTAATTCTGCTCCAGCCGGATCGTTCTGGCCTTGGGATAGTCGCGCTCGAAATCGAGAATATTGCGGATGTCGGCTCCGCGCCAGCTATAGATGGACTGATCTTCGTCGCCCACCACGCACACGTTGTGCCGCTCTTCGGTCAGCAGCCGCATCAGTTCGTACTGGCTGCGATTGGTGTCCTGGTATTCGTCCACCATCATGTAGCTCAGCCGCCGGTTCCAGGCCTGGCGCGTCGCGTCGTCGTGGCGCAACAGGCGCACCGCTTCGAGCAACAGGTCGTCGAAATCCAGAGCGTTGGCACTGCGCAGCGTCTTCTCGTAATCCGTGTACAGGGCCGCCAGCGTCTCGGTCTCTTTGTTCACAGCCTGTTTATAGAGATCGGCCGCGCTCTGATTGGTGTTCTTGGCGTGGCTGATGCGCGCCAGCGCAGAGCGGTACTGCATGAATTCCTTCTCCACCAGTCCCAGCGAACGGTAAGCCGACTTGACGATCGCCAACTGATCGTCGTCGTCGTAGATACTGAAGCGGCGCGTGAAGCCCGGCCGGATGCTCGCCAGCGTTTCGCCGTCGCTGCGCAGCAGTCGCACACAGAAGGAATGAAACGTGGAGACGCGCGGCTCGGATTCGAGCTGCACATCGGCCAGCAGCGCGGCCACGCGTTCGCGCATTTCACCGGCCGCCTTGTTGGTGAAAGTGACGGCCAGGATGGCGGACGGCGGCACATGCCGGGAAGCGACGATATGCGCGATGCGGTGCGTGATTACCCGCGTCTTGCCGCTTCCTGCCCCCGCGAGGATCAGCAGCGGTCCTTCCGTGCAACTCACCGCTTCACGCTGCTGCGCGTTGAGCCCTTTGAGATAATCCATCGGTGGGACTGCCTAATTTTATCATGCCGCCGCCTGATACGTCATTACGCACTTACGACAACATTTCGTCGTGCGAGTGGAAGCCGGTAGGACAGACCATCGTCTTTCGTGGTCTGTCCTGCCTCGGCAAAGAACGGCAACTGACAGGCGACAGGAAGTGATCGTCTGTCTCACCTCACCTGCGTCCGGGAAGGGAGTCCTTAGTAACCCAATTTCTTGTCCACTAAGTTCTCCAGGGGCTGGTCCTTTTGAAAGCGCGCGAAGTTGTCGAGGAATAGCTGCATGGCCTGCTCCAGCCATACCGCGGTGTGGTCGGCTGTGTGCGGCGAAACCAGCACGTTGTCCAGCCGATAGAACGGGTGACCCTCCGGCAGCGGCTCGGTATCGAACACATCCAGCACCGCGCCGCGAATACGGCGCTCGGTGAGCGCGCGCACCATGGCCGTTTCGTCGATCACCGGTCCGCGCCCGAGATTGATTACCACGGCCGAGGGCTTCATGGCCGCGAACTCCCGCTCGCCGATCAAACCGCGTGTTTCCGCCGTCAGCGGCGCCACGGAAACGATGTAATCCGCCAGCGCGATCATCTCGCCGGTGCGTTCCGGCGTGTAGATTCGCTCGGCGTAGGCGTCCGCGACGCCCGCTGGAGGCGCATGGCGCTTCACCGCCACCACACGCATCCCCATCGCCCGTGCGCGTGCCGCCACCGCGCGGCCGATATCGCCGTAGCCCACGATTCCCAACGTCTGGCCGGCGATTTCGGCCACGTCGAACTGCTCCCATTTCTGCGCGGCCTGGTTGCGGATCATGCGGCCAAGGTCCTTGGCGAAAAACAAAATGCCGGCCAGCGCGAACTCTCCCAGCGCCTCGCTGAACACGCCCGTACCGTTGGTGAGGGCCGCCGGGCTTTCCACCAGCTCCGGAAAAAGCCACCCGTCCAGGCCGGCCCAACGCATGTGCACCCAGCGCACGCGCGGGCACATACGAAACACTTCGCGCAGCAAATCCACGCTGCCCGACCAGTTGAAGATGACATCCGCCTGTTGCGCCAACCGCTCGAACGCTTCCACGCGTTCGCCTACCGCGAGACCGGTTTCCACCGGCAGTTGTTCCAGCATGGCGAGTTGCCGCTCCGCCGGATTCGCCAATACGAGTACCGTGAGATTGCCCATGTGAAGCAAGCTATCACATGGTGGGGCATGCTTCAGCTTGCCCGTTGTTTCTTGTTTCCCTTCGCCGGTCCGGGCAAGCTGAAGCATGCCCCACCAACTGCGCCATGTTAGCATGGTCTTTCCAATTACCTTGATCAAAGCCGTCAAAGGAACCAGGGACTTACTGCCCCCATTCACGGAAAACTGGAATGCCGTGGAGCGCGAGGCCAGGGCCGTATTCCGCGCTTACAACTATGGCGAGATCCGCACGCCCATCCTCGAAGAGACGCAGTTGTTCGCGCGCGGCGTGGGGGCCGACACGGACATCGTCAACAAGGAGATGTACACGTTCGAGGATCGCGACGGATCTTCGCTGACGCTGCGGCCGGAAAACACGGCCTCGGTGATTCGCGCTTATATCGAACACCGGCTGGATCAGCGGCCGGGCGTGCAGAAGCTCTATTACATGGGCCCCATGTTCCGGCGCGAACGTCCGCAGGCGGGCCGCTACCGCCAGTTCTATCAAATCGGCGCCGAAGCCATCGGTTCGGAATCGCCGGCGGTGGATGCGGAAGTAATCGAGATGGTGGTCGAGATTCTCAATCGCGCCGGGCTCGCCGGTTTCGAGTTGCTCATCAACTCGGTGGGCGATCACAATTGCCGGCCGCAGTATGTCGAGAAGCTGCGCGAGGCATTGCAACCAGTGGCCGCGAGTTTGTGCGGCGATTGCCAGCGCCGCGCCGCCACCAATCCGCTGCGTGTGCTCGATTGCAAAGTGCCGAACGATCAGCCCATCGTCGATACGCTGCCCAGTATCCTCGATCATCTGTGCGATCCATGCCGGTCGCACTTCGCCGCGGTCCGGCGCCACTTGGACGATCGCGGCATCGCGTACAGCGTTCGCCCACGCATGGTGCGCGGCCTGGACTATTACATGCGGACCACGTTCGAAGTGGTACACGGCGCACTGGGCGCGCAGAATTCCGTGCTGGGCGGCGGGCGCTATGACGGTCTCGCCGAATCGCTCGGCTCGAAGGTACACTCGCCTGGCATCGGTTTTTCGATCGGCGAAGATCGCCTGGTGATGAGCGTGGCGGCTGGCGAATCGAGCGCGCTCGATCTCTACATCGCGGCGCTCGGCGAGCCGGCTCTGCGCCACGCCGCGCCGCTGGCGCGCGATCTGCGCCGCGGCGGCGCATCGGTCGAAATCACCGAGGGCAAGCTGACACGCATTCTCGAGTTGGCCAACAAGCTGGGCGCGCGTTTCGCTCTCATCGTGGGCGACAACGAGATCGGCGCCGGGCGATATACGCTCAAGGAAATGGCCACCGGCCGGCAGGAAGAAGTCACGCGCGACGAGATCGCTCGCAAGCTCGGCGCCGCGCGGAATTGAGCATCGATATGGAAACCTCCGTAACACTGGATTTTTTGGGCGACTTGCGCCGCACGCATTACTGCGGAGCGCTACGCGCCGCCGACGAAGGCAAGACCGTGGTCCTGATGGGATGGGTGCATCGCCGCCGCGATCACGGCGGAGTCATCTTCGTCGATCTGCGCGACCGCGATGGCATCACCCAGGTCGTCTTTCATGAGGACGTCGGACCCGCCGTGCATAGCCGCGCCGAGCAGGTGCGCCCGGAGTACGTGATCGCGGTCGAAGGCAAAGTCGCGCTGCGCGGACCCAGCGCCGTGAACCCGAACCTGCCCACCGGCGAAATCGAAATTGTAGCTTCCAGCATCTGGCTGCTCAACGAATCCCGCACGCCGCCCTTCCCCATGGAAGAGCAGGTGGATGTCGCGGAGGATGCCCGCCTGAAGTATCGCTACGTCGATTTGCGGCGGCCGCGCATGCAACGCAATATCATTCTGCGCTCGAAAATCGCGTTCGCCGTCCGCGAGCGCCTGAACGCGGCCGGGTTCCTCGAAATCGAAACGCCGTTCATGACCCGCTCCACGCCGGAGGGCGCGCGCGACTACCTGGTGCCCAGCCGCGTGCAGCCCGGCACGTTCTACGCGCTGCCGCAATCGCCGCAAATCTTCAAGCAGCTCCTCATGATCGGCGGTTACGAAAAGTATTTTCAGATCGTGCGTTGTTTCCGCGACGAGGACCTGCGCGCCGACCGCCAGCCGGAGTTCACGCAAATCGATATCGAGATGTCATTCCCGCAACAGGAACGCATCTTCGAGGTCGTCGAACCCATGCTGGAGCAAGCCTGCGCCGTGGCCGGTTACAAAATCACGACGCCATTCCCCCGCATCACATACGCCGAAGCGATGCGCAGCTACGGCAGCGACAAGCCCGATTGCCGCATCCCACCCATGCACCCGGTCGAGGACCTGGTGCCGGAGCTGGCCGCCAATGGCCTGCCGCTGGTCGCCATCCACATTCCGGCTGCCGCGGCAAGCCGCAAGGAACGCGACGAGCTGAAAGCCTTCGGCCATCAACTCGGCCTGCGCGTCTACGACGATTTCAAACGGCTGGAACGCGACTACCCAGGCCCCATGGCGCAAGTGCGCGAGCGCGCCGGCACGCAGGAGAACGACCTGCTGGTGCTTGCCACCTGGGCCGATGAACCGAAGGGCCAACGTCCCGAATACACCGTCTACCAGGCCTGCGGCCAACTGCGGCTGTATTGCGCGCAGAAGTTCAACGACCGTCACAAGCTGCTCGACCCGAAGAATTTCAAATTCCTCTGGGTGGTCGATTTCCCCATGTTCGAATGGGACGACGAAGAGAACCGCTGGAACGCCGCGCACCATCCCTTCACTTCCGTGCACGACGAGGATCTGGAAAAGCTGGTCTCCGATCCCGCTCGCTGCCGCGCTAAGTCTTATGACGTGGTGCTGAACGGTGTCGAACTCGGCTCTGGCTCGATTCGTATCCACCGCCGCGACGTGCAGTCGAAAGTTTTCTCCGCGCTCGGCTTCAGCGAAGAGGAAGCCCACCGCCGCTTCGGCTTCCTGCTGGACGCGCTCGAATACGGCGCTCCGCCGCACGGCGGCATCGCGCTCGGCCTCGATCGCCTGGTGATGATTCTGGCCGGCGAGAGTTCCATCCGCGATGTCATCCCGTTCCCCAAGACCGCGCGCGGCACGGACCTAATGTGCGAAGCCCCCGCGGCCGTGCCCGAACGTCAATTGCGCGAGCTGGGCATTATGTTCCGCGCAAGTAAGTAAACCGGCGAGCGTTACTGCGGCCGCGCCGCCGCGGCTGCTTCCAGTTGGGCCAATTGCTGGCGCACAGCGCCCGCATCTTTCGCGTCCGGGGCGAGCGCCAGGTATTCGCGGAAGTGCTGGGCCGCCTCGGCGTTCTGGTGCTTCGCCATCAAAACCATCGCCAGCACAAAGTTCAGCTTCGGCACCCGGTGTGTCTTGTCGATATGCAGCCCTGCGCGCGCCGCCGCCTCGGCGGCTTCCATACGATTCAGTCGCGAGTTGGCAATGGCGTTAAACAGGTACGCTCCGGGAAAGTCCTCCGAGTCGAGCTGGATCCAAGCCCGCGAATACGCCTCGGAAGATACCCAATCCTGCTTGCTTCCCGCCAGCAGGGTCAGGTGCTCGTAGGGCGTGAGGAACTTGGGATCGCTCGCCACGGCGTGCTTCCAGGCGTCGAGGGCGCCGGCATCGTCGTTGCGCTTCTGGCGCAGCAGGCCGAGTTGATGCCACGCAGCCGCGAAATTCGGGTACGCCGTCACCGCTTTGGTGAACTCGTCCACCGCAATTTGCGACTTCTCCTTCTCCAGCGCGTCAAGCCCCTTTTCGTAAGCCTTCCTGGCGGCCGCCGGGGCTTGCAGCGTGGTCGCACTCACGGTCAGGGCGCTGGCTTTCGATATCGGGTGCAGGGTGATGACGCCGAGGCGGGAATCGTCGAAATGGCTCGTCACCGCGATACTGAGCTTGTCCGACTGGTAACCGGCCAACCTGGCCTGCACTTCGCAGCCGCGCAACGCGTTGACCGCCGACGTCGAAAAGTCGTTCATCGGGCTGAGCGACGGCCCCATGGCCGCCGGCGGCATGCCGGTTTCGGACGCATCGGCCTGCGGCGAATCTCTCCCCGAAGCACCCACATGGAAACTGAAGCCACCTTTGGCGTCGGTCCAGGTTGCGAAATGAGCCTGGCCGTTGCACACGCGGATCATCGCAACCGCCTCCGGCGGCGGCGTTCCATCTTCCAGTTGCACCGCGCCACTGAAGTAGATGTCATGCTCCAGACGCGAGTTGTCTTGTAGCAGGTGCGGTGGCGTGGTAGACCCATACGTCGGCGATTGCGCCTGCGCTATGCCGGCCAACATCACGACCGCCAACATACCCAATCGATTTAGCATTCCGCCTCCAATTAGAGTTGATACGATTATGCGCCTGGAGGACGCAAAAAGGAATCGCATGGCGCCAAACGTTACGCAGGTGTGCGGCCAATCGAACGAGGAAGGGCAAACTAAAGCCTTTCCTTGCCTTCCCTGTCCACACAGCTCCGGAATTGTCAGACGGCTTTCGCACTCACGGGATCACACGCAAACTCTCGCCGGGAAGCTCGATTAGCCAGGTTTTTGGCTCGCCAAGCGCCGCGAACTGGCTGAGCGTGAGTTCAGCGATGATGGGACCGGCGAACTCCATCCGCACCGATTGTGTTCGCTCGGCGGTGCGCACCAATTCCCCGGGGACCGCGTTCGGCGACGACGGAGAATCGGCGCGCCGGGGGCGGACGGCCGCGGCGCGGATGGCCACCCATACGCGGTCGCCACGCAGATGGCCGGGAAGATAAGGCACCGTGAGCGCGAAACCGTCGAACTCCACGCGGCTCAGGTTGGCGGCTCGATCGAGCGTGGCGATGGTACCTTGCCAGATATTCTCGTAGCCGGCCAGCCGCGCCGCTTCCACCGTCGCCGGTTGGTCCAGCACCTGCCGCGGTACGCCGCGCTGCACAATGCGGCCGCCGTCGACGAGCGCCATCTCCGCTGCGACCGCGCAAGCAACGTCGGGATCCCGCGCCGCCATCAGAATTGGGCCGCGAAAATGGTTGCGAATCGAGCCAAAGAGCGCGCCATCGATTCCGGCATCGTCGGCCAACAGCAACTCCGGAGTCCCCAGCAGCGCGCGAGCAATCGAGCAGCGCAGCCGTTCGGCGGCTCCGGCATCGGCCGGCCGCAGCCCGGCCGCGGCGGCCAGCGTGAAGTGTTCGATGGCTTCGCCCACGCGGCGATGCCGCTCCAGACGCGGAAAACGCTGCGCCGCGAACTCCAGGTTCTGCCGCAGGGTTCGGTGTGGAAATAGCGAATCGGTCTGTGAGACGTAACCGCAGCCGCGGCGGACTGGCGGCAAATCGACGCGCGCCTGCCCATCGAACAGGATGGCATCGTTCAAGAGGACGCGCCCCTCGTCGGGCGTGGCCAGCCCGGTCACCATTTCGAGCAGCAGTGTCTTGCCCGCGCCCGCCGGCCCGATCAGCGCCGTAATGCCCGCGCCAAAGCTGAAATCGGCCTCCAGCGCGAACTTCGCCGAGACCCGCTTCTTGACACGAATGCTGGTCATCGGCCGGCCTCGCGGCGCAACCAAAGCCCGAGCGCGCTGCCTGCCAGAGCCGTCAACACAATGGCGCCAGCGGGCGCCACGCCCAGCCGGCCGATGATCCACAGCGCTACCGCCATCTCCAGCATCGTCTCCGCAAACACCTCCGCCGCCGCTGCCAGCGCCGCGCCACCGTCGAGCGGCAGCGCCACCGCCCAAAAGACGCGCCAACCGGAAGCGCCCGCCATGCGCGCCGCTTTCACGTAGCCTGGGTCGATCGATTGGAAAGCCGCGCGGCACTTGACCAACGTGTAGGGAACCGCGCGAACCAGTCCCGCCGCCACAGCTACCGGCCAGCCGAAGACGGGCGCGGCCAGCGAGGCGACGACCACCGCTGGAACCATCGAGAGGAATCGCGTGAGCAACGTGACTGCCGGCCAGTTCCGCCGCGCCATCCACCATGCAGGCCATGGCGCGACCAACAGCGCCACGGCGCTCACCATCAGCGCCACGCGCAAGCTGAGCCACAACGGCGACCAATCGGCTGTCATGCGGACCTTCAATTATAGCGGCCGGAAGCGAGCGCTGAAGTGGCGCAGAAACGGCGGCTCTTCGGCGATCTCCAGGCCGCGTATGTCCCGCTTGCGGGCATTGACTTCCAGCACCGCCTCCACCACGTAGTCGATATGGCTTTGCGTGTAGACGCGGCGCGGAATCGCCAGCCGCAGCAGCTCGTGCCGCGCTGCCGCGCCGAACATCACCGATCCGATCTCAACCGACCGAATGCCAGCGTGCCTGTACAGTTCCACCGCCAGCGCCTGGCCCGGAAACTGGTGCGGCGGGATGTGCGGTAGCATGCGGGCCGCGTCGATATAGATGGCGTGGCCGCCCGGAGGTTCCACGATCGGCACGCCGCGGTCGGCGATGTGGCGGCCCAGGTAGCCCGTCGAAGCGATCCGGTAGCGCAGGTAATCGGGCTGGAGGATTTCTTCCAACCCAACCGCGATGGCGTCCAGATCGCGCCCGGCCAGCCCGCCGTAAGTCGGAAAGCCCTCAGTGAGAATCAGTAGATTGGTTTCCTGCTGCGCCAGGCGGTCGTCGTTGGTACAGAGAAAGCCGCCGATGTTGGCGAACGCGTCCTTCTTGGCGGAGAACGTGCATCCGTCGGCCAGCGAGAACATCTTTTGCGCAATCTGTTTTGGCGTCCAATCCGCGTAGCCGGCTTCCCGCTCGCGGATGAACCAGGCGTTTTCCGCGAAACGGCAGGCGTCCAGGTATAGCGGAATGCCGTGACGCGACGCAACCCGCTTCACGGCTTCGATGTTCGCCATCGAAACCGGTTGGCCACCGCCGGAGTTGTTGGTGATGGTGAGCATCACCAGCGGAATCTTCTCCGCGCCTTCACGCGCGATGAGAGCTTCCAGCGTCGCGGCGTCCATATTGCCCTTGAAATCGAGCCGCGCCTGGGTATCGGCCGCCTCCGCGATGGGCAGGTCCACAGCGCGGGCGCCGGTGAATTCGATGTTGGCGCGGGTCGTGTCGAAGTGCGTGTTGGAGGGCACGACGTGGCCCGGTTTGGTCAGCACGGTGAACAGAATGCGCTCCGCCGCGCGTCCCTGGTGGGTCGGAATGATATGGCGAAAGCCCGTGAGCGCTTCCACCACCCGCCGCAGCCGGAAGAAGCTCTCGCTGCCCGCGTAGGATTCATCGCCGCGCATCACCGCCGCCCATTGTTCGGTCGACATGGCCGAAGTGCCGGAATCGGTGAGCAGATCGATCAGGATGTGACGCGCGTCGATCAGGAAGAGATTATACCCGGCCGCTTCCAGATAACCTTCGCGCTCTTCGAGGCTGGTGTAAGTGAGCGGTTCCACGCTCTTGATGCGGAACGGTTCGATGATAGTGTGCACGACCGTATTATTTCACCTGGCGCCTCAGATCCTCTCGTGTTATCCCGGCTGTTCATTCTGCGACGTCATAACGACGGCGCCATTTCACTTCACGGGCGAGAAGATCGCCACCGTTCCGCCCGAAGGCGCTAGCTTCAGCGGTAGCGTGTCCGACGCGTGCACGGCTCTTTCGCTTTTGATCAGGTGGTCGGCGTTCTCGCCAGCGTCGGGAGCGTCCTCCCAAATGGTGACTTTCCATTCGCCCTTGCCCAGGAACCTCAGTGGCGTCGGCAATTCGCGAGCGCTGCTGTCGGTGATCGCTGCCAGATACCAATTCTCCCCGTTGCGTCGCGCCTCCACCACGTATTTCCCCACCTCGCCGGCCAGGCCGCGGGTCTCGTCCCAGACGGTCGGCAGGCCCTTGAGGAAATCCATGCCGGGCAGATACTTGCCATCCTTGTCTTTGTAGTCGTCGGGCGAATCGCAGGAAACGGTGAACGGGCTCTCGATCAGAATGAACATAGCTAGTTCGCCGGCGCGAGTCGCTTGCACCTGCGTGGGTTTCATACCGGTGTGGAACTGTGATGGCTGCCGGTTGGCGAACCCTCCCGGCGTGTAGTCGCCCGGGCCGGCCAGCACGCGAGTGAAGGGGAGCGTTGCCCGATGTTCGGGCGTTTCTCGGGTGCTCCATTTGTTGTATTCGTTGCCCTGGATGCCCTCGCGTGTGATCTGGTTCGGCCACGTGCGGCCCAGGCCGGTAGGCTTGAACGCGCCGTGAAAGTCGACCAACAAGTGGTTTTCGGCCGCAGTCCTGGCGATATCCTCATACCAATTCACTGCCCATTGGTCGTCGCGATCGATAAAGTCTATCTTCAGTCCCGCGACGCCCAACCTCGCCCACATGGGGAAGTCTCGCTTGTATACCGCACTGTCGATGAATTCGTTGAAGTGGAACCACAACCAGACGCGCACGCCCCGCTCCTTGGCGTAGGCCACTAACTCGGGAACAATCGACTTATCTCCGATCTCCGATAGCTGGTACGGCCAACCCATGTCGGCGGCAAGCTGAATGTACTGTTTGAGCGTGGGCAGGTCGTTTCGCCCCACGTTCGGCCACCAGGTACCCCACGCCGACATGCCCGGCTTGACCCAGGAGGTGTCGGCGAGTTGGCTCGGAGTGGCGAGGTTCAGTACCAGGTCGCTCTGAATGAGATCGTAAGGCCAGCGACCGATGAGGAACGTACGCCAGGGTGAATTGTGGGGAGTCCTGGCCACGACCAGGCCTTTCTGCGTCGGGACGAGCGGAGTACCGGTTGGCGGGCCCGACGGAATCCCCGCCGGTGTGCGCGGCGCCCACGGCAGCGCCGGTATCGGGGGAGCGAGTCGCGTTTCCAGCGTATTCTTTGCGCCAGTCTTCGGCACCAGCCACATGGCGGACCAGTCGAGCAGGTCGGACTCGGTGATGGCAACATACGCCGCGGGTGTCTGAACCAGGAACGGCAATCCATATTTGTAATTGGGGTTCAGCGCGGAAACCTTGTTGGGCAGGTATCGCCATTCCTGCGAGCCGACGAATCCGCCCTCCGGGCGAGTGGGGCCCTCCGGGTTGTTCCAGCCCGCCCAGGCTAGATCGTCGTCCTCGAACGTGAACTCCGTGGCGTCGCGCATGACGGTAAAGGAGTCCATGCCCGGCTGCTTGGGGAGAACCAGGCGGAAGGCCACGCCGTCGTCGTACGCCCGGGCGACCACGCCAAAGGTGAGGCCGCCTTCATTCAGCGTCAGGCTCAGTTCATTGTAATGATCCCGCACGTGGCGGTTCTTGCCGAATGGATTCTCCCAATAACTGTCAGCCGATTTGCGGACCTCGCTCTTCACGACGGGCTTCTCGCCCAGCTTCACATTGTCGGCCAGTTCCAGACCAATGCGGGACCGCAGCAACGCCGGCTTGCCGTCCACTGTGATGCTGTAGCCCAGCGGGGTGCTGGTGTGAATGGTGATGGCGATCTTCCCGTCAGGCGAACGAACTTCGCGCGCCACCTTGGGCGCCTTGGCCGCGGCTGGCGAACAAGCGAGCAAGGCAACTCCGATCAGAACACTCATGTACCCAGATAGGCTACGGACGTTCATGACTTATCTCCTATCAACTAAATGATCCACGACCCGCAGAAGCCCGCCCGCTTCCTCAATGCCTTGTCTGGTGCGCCGCAGCTTCCCAGCGGCCGGCCATCAGGTCGACGAAGCTGAGCCACGCACTGTCGGGGTGTTCGAGCTGGCGGTAGAGAGCGACGTCTTCCGGCTTCTTCATACCAATGCCGGCGAAAGCCAAAAAGTAGATACCGTCGGCCTCGAATTCCGCGATCTGTTCTCTGTCCCATTTCTTCCGGTCGGCCAGATGCGGCGCCAGGGACGCGATCGCGGCCGCCAGCGTAGACCCACCCTTGCCCTGCATGCTCCACAAGTCCACGCCCTGGGCCTGTGCGATTCGGCATGTGGTGGCCATGGCTTCGGCGTTGGAGGCGAAATAGGCGAGCGAATGGATGCGCTCTTCCTCGCGTTGGCCGTGTCCTTCGGCGCCAATCTGCCGCGGCAAGACCGAATCGCGGTAGTAGTTGAACGCCATCTGTGCGCTGGCCTTCTCGTCCAGGAAGGTGGCGATGGCCGCCACTTGCGCGGCCCACCAGGAGGCGCGGAGGTTGCCGCCGCTTTTCTCGTCGCTGCCGGTCTTGCTGCGTTCGAGCCAGCGCAGATATTCCTCGAACCATTTGTGCGTGGCGACCGCTTCCTTGGCGTCCCACTGCCCGCTTTGCGCTAGGAATTCCATGCCCTGTACGGCGCGCACAAAAACCCGGCCGTCGATCGAGCCGCCTCTCGCCTCATTCACGCCACGGATGGCCTGCGCGTATTCGAGACTCGGATTCATGCGCGTCTTGGGATTGAGAAACCAGGCGTCGATCAGGTGCGTGGCGTGCCGGCCGTAGCGCGGATCGTCGAGAAAGAACGACGCCGCGCCCAGCGTGAAGATGGAATCGCAGGTGGCGTTGAGGGCGTTCTTGTTGGCCGTGAAACGGTCGGCGTTGATGTGGCCCTCCCTGCGGACCCACGGCGCGGCGGGATTCGCCGGGTCCGGCCACCAGAAAGGCGCCTCGCCGTAGTAGTCGTGCGGGTCCAGGTTCACGCCCGCCGGCCGGTCCGTCGTTACGCTCCAGGGGCCCTCGCGCAGGCGCTTATCGGCCTCCGCGCGCAGGCGGCGGACGGCATCCACCGTCCAGGGTTCCTTGCGGAGAATAGCGCTGTGAATCGGTTCGGCTTCGTCCTCGGAGAGCAGCGTCATGGGGACGCTAGCAGCTCCCAGGCCGCAGCAGCACAGGAGGAGAAGCCCCGCTATTCTCATTACTGCGATTGTAGCCGATGGCGCGCCGCTCACCGCGCGCGGCGCTTTCGCTCGGCCGCGCGCACCTGCGTTTCGTTCATGCCGAAGTAATGCGCGACCTCATGCCAGACGGTGTCTTCGACCATCTGCGCAAGATGCGCGGGCGAGCGCGCCAGCCGTTCGTGCGGCCCTTGGAAGATCACGATTCGGTCCGGCATGGCGAACGATTCGAACACGCTGCGCCGGGTGAGCGGGCGCCCTTCGTAAAGCCCGAGCAGCGTTCCCCCTCGCGGCACCTTCCCGCGCGCCAGTTGCTCGGGCGTCGGCTCCGCTTCCACCATCATTGCGATGTTTTTCATCCGGCGGCGAAACTGCGAAGGAACCCGCGCGAATGCGTCGGCCACCAACTTGTCGAATTCGTCAGGCCGCATGGGGGTCGCCGATCTCAGTCGTGTCGGGCCCGCACTTCGTATTCGTTAGACGACGGGCAAGCTAAAGCATGCCCCACCAAAGACTCGCGTGCTCCAGGTGGGGCATGCTTTAGCTTGCCCGTATTCCTCTCCACGCCGATTCGACCCAGCCCGATAAATGCCTATTCTTCGAGACCCGCCGCTTCTCGCGGAATCTGGAAAGCCACTCGACGATTACCTGGTGCACCCATCCGTCTGGACCGACCGGCTCACAAACCGAACTCGCGCAGCACTTCTTCGTGCGGCGTCCCCGGCCCGGATTCGCGGCGCGTCGCTTCCACATCCGCGCGCTCCTCTTCGCTCTCCGGCTCGTCGTCAAACGGCGCCAAAGCAATCGAAAGCCGCACCAGATCCGAAAGCGCTCGCAGGAGCTTCCTGACGGTAGGCACGTCGACATCGGAGAGATGGTCCACCAGTGCGTGCAGCTCCTGACGGTTTGCGTTGGCCATGGCGCCTCCACTTCAATTCTACTCGGCCTGCCGCGTCCCTGTTATTCTACTGGTTTGGGAAACAGCGAATCGCAACGCGTGGTGGTTGCCATCGACGGGCCGGCCGGAGCTGGCAAGAGCACCATCGCCCGGCGCCTGGCCGATCGGTTGGGTTTCACTTACATCGACACCGGTGCCATGTATCGCGCGGTGGCGCTGTGGGCGCTCCGCCAGGGCGTCGATTTCGCCGACCAGCACCGCATGGAACAATTGGCGCTGGCGGCGGAAATCGAGCTCGCGCCCGGCCGCATCAGCCTGAACGGCGAGGACGTGACCGATGCCATCCGCACGCCCGAAGCTTCGAATGGCGCATCGCGCGTGGCCGTGATCCCGGGCGTGCGCCGCGCCATGGTGGCCAAGCAGCGCGCCATCGGCGAAACCACCAGCGTAGTGATGGAAGGCCGCGACATCGGGACGGTCGTCTTCCCCAACGCCCAGGTCAAGATATTTCTCGACGCGCAGCCTGGCGAGCGCGTGCGGCGGAGGCTGGCCGAAGTGCGCGCCAAGGGTGAATCGACCACCGAAGAAGAGTTGGCTGCGCAGATCGGTGAGCGCGACCGGCGCGACAGCACGCGCGCCGACGCACCGCTGGCGCAGGCGCCGGACGCGGTCTACCTGGATTCGACTTCGCTCGGCATCGACGGCGTCGAGGAAGCCGTTCTCAAGATCGTTCGCGCGCGCGTGACCAACGGGAAGGAATTCCATTGAGCGATCTCCTGGTAATGAAATTCGGCGGCACCAGCGTCGGTTCGGCCGAGCGCATCCGCGTGGCGGCGAGCCTGGCCGCGGCCGAGCGCGCACGGCGACCCGTGGTGGTGGTTGTCTCCGCCATGTCCAAGATCACCGACCTGCTGCTTGGCACCATGCGCCACGCCGAAGCCGGCGACCGCGCCGGCATGGACGCCAACCTGGCCGCCCTGCGCGCACGCCACGAAGAGGCCTGCAGCGAACTTCTCCCGGAGCCCCGCTGCGCGGCGGTGCTCGATCGCGTGCACGAACTCATCGCCGAGTTCGAGCGCATCGTGGGCGGCATGGCGATGCTCAACGAACGGCCTCCCCGCTCGGTCGACGAAGCCGTCGCCGTGGGCGAGCGGCTTTCCGCTCTCCTGCTTTCCGAGTACCTGACGAGCCAGGGCACGCCCGCCGCCGCCATCAACGCGTGGGACGTGGTGGTCACCGACGCCGTGTTCGGAAACGCCAGCCCGCTTATGGAGCCCACCCGCCAGAAGGCGCGCGCCGTCGTGCTGCCGCTGCTCGAAACCGGCGCCGTGCCCATCATTACCGGCTTCAACGGTGCAACCGCCGACGGGCGCCCCACCACGCTCGGCCGCGGCGGTTCGGATTTTTCGGCGTCGATTCTGGCCGCCGCCCTGGACGCTTCCGAGCTGTGGATCTGGACCGACGTCGATGGCATCATGAGCGCCGACCCGCGTCTGGTGCCGGATGCCCAGGTGCTCGACGAGGTCACTTACGCCGAGGCCGCCGAGTTGGCGTATCACGGCGCTAAGGTGCTGCACCCCAAGACGCTCGCCCCGCTGGTGGAGCGCAAGATACCGGTGTGGAGCAAGAACAGCTTCGCTCCCGAAAAACCCGGCACGCGAATCGTCCCTGCCGTGCGCGAAGCCGCCGGCGCGCGCGCGGTAGCGTCCATGGCCAACGTGGCGCTGGTGTCGATCGATCCGGCCAGCCCGGAGCTGAACGGCGTGCTGGTGATGGCCCGCGCCCTCGACGCACTGGCGCGCGCCGATGTCGAGGTGCTGATCGTCTCCAGCTCCAGTTACCGCCAGACGTTCTGCTTCCTGGTGCGCCATGAGGAACTCGACCGCACCGTGCAGGCGATCGAATCCGCGCTGGCGCTCGAATTGGCCCACGGCTATGTCGATCCCATCCGCATCGATCGCAACGTCGGCATGTTGGCCGCGGTCGGCGAAGGCATGCAGGGCAAGGCCGGTCTGGCCGGGCGCATCTTCACCGCCATCTCCCGCGTGCAAGTGAATATCATCGCCATCGCGCAAGGTTCGAGCGAGCTCACCATCGCCGTGGTGGTGCGCCGCGAGGGTCTCGAAAAAGCCGTCGGCGCCGTCCACGCCGAATGTGGCATGGGCACGCGTCCGCCCGCCCCCGTCTTCCCCGGCGGCAAAGCCCACGCCACCAAGCGCGAAATGTAGGTGGGGCAGGTTTCTCGCCTGCCAACGCCCGCCTGCGGGCGCGTCTCGGGCGACGCTGCCCGCCCCCTGTGATACCGTGAAGGTGCATGCAGAGCACCGCCGAATCGACCGCTTGGACGCCCCAATCGTGGCGCACGCGCGACGCGTTGCAGCAGCCCGAGTATCCCGATTCGGCCGCTCTCGAAGCTGTGCTGGCGGAGCTGCGCGCGCTGCCGCCGCTGGTCACCAGTTGGGAAATCGTGCAATTGCGCCAGCTCCTCGGTGAGGCCGCGGCCGGCCGCTGCTTCGTCCTGCAGGCGGGCGATTGCGCCGAGCGTTTCGCGGCCTGCACGCCCAACCGCATCACCAATAGTTTGAAAGTGCTGCTGCAAATGAGCCTGGTGCTGGTGATGGGCGCGCAGCGGCCGGTCATTCGCGTGGGACGCTTCGCCGGCCAATACGCCAAGCCGCGCTCTGCCTCGACCGAACTGCGCGAAGGCGTCGAGCTGCCTTCCTACCGCGGCGACAACGTCAACCGCGCGGAGTTTACGCGCGAGGCCCGCACACCGGATCCCGCGTTGCTGCTCCGCGGTTATGAGCGCGCCGCGCTCACCCTGAACTTCGTGCGCGCGCTGGTCAAGGGCGGCTTCGCCGACCTTCATCACCCGGAGTATTTCGAGCTGGATTGGGCCGCCAACTCGCCGCTCGCCGCCGAGTACCACCGCATGGTGGAGACCATTAACGACTCGTTGCGGTTTACCGAGCACGTGCTGGGCGTGCGCGCCGGCGCCACCGACCGCATCGATTTTTACACCTGCCATGAGGCTCTTCATCTGGCTTCGGAAGAGGCTCAGACTCGCCACGTGCCGCGCCGCGCGGGGTCCTTCAACCTGTCCACCCACTTTCCGTGGATCGGCCTTCGCACCAATCAGCCGGAAGGCGCGCACGTCGAATACATGCGCGGCATTGAAAACCCCATCGGCATCAAGGTCGGTGCCGGAACTACCCGTGCGACCATCGGCCGCTGGCTGGACATTCTCGATCCGATGCGCCAGCCGGGGCGGCTGACGTTGATTCATCGCTGCGGTGCGCACCGCATCGCCGACGAGTTGCCGGCGCTGATCGACGCTTCCCGCGCCGAAGGCGGCAACGTGTTGTGGATCGCCGATCCGATGCACGGCAACACGCAAACCACCGCCGGCGGAGTGAAGACACGCCGCTTCGAGGATATCTACTCAGAGGTGGAACAGGCCTTCGACATACACCGCGCCTTAGGCGGCAAGTTAGGCGGAGTCCACATCGAAGTTACCGGCGAGAATGTCACCGAGTGCACCGGCGGCTCTAACGGCCCCAGCGAATCCGACTTAGGCCGCGCCTACGAATCCGAAGTCGATCCCAGACTCAATTACGAGCAATCGCTAGAGCTAGCCTTCCTGATCGCCCGCAAAATGAAAGCCGACGAGCAAGCGGGATAGCGCGGCGGGCGTCGCCATTACACTCGGGGGTGGTAGTATTAGACTTCACCTGGATGCGGCTGCCATCCGCATTGAGAGGAGCGCCCCTTCGGCCGCCATCCGAGCGCTGGGACCACAAGCCGGAGATTAGCGATGCGCGGACGTGGAATCTTGGTGGCCGGTCTTTACGCGCTAGCGGGAGCGTGTGCGGCGTGGGCGCAATCACCCCCCACGCCATTGCAAACGGTCATCGAGTATCCGATCCCCACTGCAAACTCGCAACCTATCAGCATTGTCACCGGCCCGGACGGGAATCTCTGGTTCACCGAGTACAACACGTCCAAGATCGGCAGAATCACACCGGCGGGTGTGATCACGGAGTTCACGACACCCACGACATATTCCTATCCGGCCGGCATCGCGAAGGGGCCGGATGGGAACCTGTGGTTTGCGGAGCGGCAAGGCAACAACATCGGCAAGATCACTCCGGGCGGTGTGATCGTCGAGTACCCCGTCCCATCCGGTGGCCCCTTTGGGATCACGGCCGGTCCGGATGGAAACACTTGGTTTACCGATGCTTACAGCGGGAATGTCGGCAAGATCACGTCGAGCGGCGCTGTCACCGTGTACCAATGCGAGGGTCTCACCTCCTGTGGCGGTGCTTACAGCATTGCAGTGGGCCCCGATGGCAACCTCTGGTTTGGACCGCAGAATAACGAGGTGCTCGCTGAGGTCACGACGAGCGGGGTGTACTCGAACGTGGGCTTCTACGTGGGGTTGGGGTCCCGTCTGTCCAGCCCGTATGGGCTTACCGAGGGGCCGGATGGCAACGTCTGGGTCACCGAGACCGCGAACGTGGTGCGGGTCACACCATCTGGTGTCATGGGACCGCCATACTATGCCAGCCTGTATCAGCTCGGATCGATCGCCCAGGGTCCTGACGGCAACCTGTGGTTCACCGAGGAAGACTCGCAGATAATCGCGAAGATCACCACCGGCGGAATTATCACCGAGTTCTCCCTTGGAACCGACTATGACACCCCTTTGGGAATCGCTGCCGGCCCCGATGGGAACATATGGTTCACCGAGGAAACGGGAAACAAGATCGGGACGCTGCTGCTTGCCGGTCCGCCCAGTTCGGCTCCGGCCATTAATCCAACCTCGCTCTCGTTCTCCGCAACCGCCGGCGGCAGCGCGCCTGCGTCACAGACGCTGAATTTGACCGCGGCAACTTCGATTTCCTTCACGGTTTCGGCTACGACGCAGGTCGCGCCCACATGGTTAAGCGTGACACCATCGGGAACCTTGAACACGAACGAGACGCTGACCGTCAGCGTCGAACCGGCCGGACTGGATGCCGGCACCTATGTTGGATGGATCACCGTAGTGTCGGGATACGTCACCGAGACGCTGACGGTGACTCTGACAGTCTCCGCTGTGGCGGGTGGCAACGTGATTGCGAGCCCCAGTTCGCTCAGCTTCGCTTATACGTCAGGGAGCGCCGCGCCGTATAACGACGAGCTGACCATCACGAGCGCGGCCGGAAGCAGTACTGCGACAACCTACACGGTCTCGACATCGGTGGCTTCGCCCAGCGGCGGTAACTGGCTCGCACTCAGCTTCTACGGCACTACCGTACCGAACGGGACTAGTGAACAACGCCCACGACTCTTTACGTCAGCGTCAACACTGCCGGCCTCTCCGCCGGCGTCTACACCGGGGCGATCACCCTCACCCCGACGGGTGGAACGGTAGTCACGATTCCAGTGACACTAACCGTTAGTGCGCCCGTGATCCCGGTGTTAACGGCCAGCCCGTCCACAGTGAGCTTCACGTATCAGCAGGGCGCGTATCCTCCCGCGTCCCAGTGGATACAGGTGAACGAGCAGCATGGCGAGAATGTCAACTTTACGGCGACGGCCAGCTCGATCCCAAACGGCTGGCTATTGGTGTCGCCCTCGAACGGGTACACATCCACTTCCGTCGCAGCCTCCGTTGCGAGTGCCGTAGTTGCTGGCCTTGCGCCGGGGAGCTATAGCGGAAGCATCGTCTTCACGCCAAGCGCCACGGGAGGCACGGCGATTACCGTGCCTGCGACGCTCACGGTCATCGCCACACCCGTCTCCATCAGCCCTTCGACGTTGAGCTTCACCTACGCCGGCGGGAGTCCGCCCGCGTCGCAATCGATTCAAGTGAGCGCCGCAGGCGGCGCCGCGGTGTCCTTCACCGCCCAATCCAGCAACGCGAACTGGCTCTTAGTCACGCCGGCCAGCGGCACGACTCCGGCTACGGTGACTGTCTCGGTTTCTACCGCCGGCCTCGCCGCCGGAGTCTACCAGGGTGGCGTTTCTATCACCGCAGGCACCGGAGTCTCGCCAATTTGGGTTCCGGTTACGCTGAACGTCAGCGTCGGGGCGACCCTCTCGGTCGAGATCCCCTCCTTGAGCTTCTCCTACCAAACCGGTGGCAGCCCGCCGCCCTCGCAGACCGAAGTGGTGCTGGCGTCCGGTGGCGCGTCGGTTTCCTTCACCGCCACGGCGTCGGCTAGCTGGCTCTCGGTTACACCGTCCAGCGGAGTTACGCTCTGCTATCTGACGGTCTCGGTCAATCCGGCGGGTCTTGCTGCCGGGACCTATAAGGCCAATGTCGTTCTGGCTAGCACCGCCGCCGGGAGTCCGCAAACATCGATTCCCGTGACGCTCACGGTAACTGCCGCACGAACAGTTTCCGCTAGCCCTGGGTCGCTGGGCTTCGCCTACCAGGTCGGCGGTAACGTGCCCGCGGCACAGTCGGTGCAACTGACCGCGTCGGACGGCTCCGTCCTGGTCTTCACTGCCGCTGCGTCGAGCAGCGGTAACTGGCTTTCCGTCGCGCCGGCCAGTGGAACCACGCCCGCGACGCTGTCGGTCTCGGTTTCTCCCGCGGGCTTGGCAGCGGGGAACTATTCGGGGAACATCACGATCACTGCAGGCACCGCCGGGGGTCCGCAAACCGTGGTCCCGGTTTCGCTGACGGTGACCATTGCCACCGCCGTCTCCGTTAACCCTGCCTCGCTGAGCTTCAGTTACCAGGCCGGTGGTAGTCTGCCTGCGGCGCAGTCGATTCAGGTGAGTGTCTCGGGTGGCGCCGCGGTTGCCTTCACCGCTCAATCTAGCAACAGCGCTTGGCTTTCGGTCGCGCCCGCCAGCGGCACGACTCCCGCGATACTGGTGGTATCGGTTTCTCCCACGAGCCTCGCCGCCGGAACCTATTCCGGCTCCATCACTGTCAACGGAATCGCCGCCGTCGCGGTTTCCCTGACCGTGACTTCCTCCGCCCCTCCTTCGCAGCCTGGGATCAGTGCCGTGCTGAATGCCGCCAGTTACTCGAATGGCGGGGTCTCACCGGGCGAGATGGTGTCTCTCTTTGGAACCTCGATCGGCCCGGCTAATCCAGCGTTCCTGACGTTGGATTCGACGGGCAAGGTTTCGACTTCACTCGGCGGAGTTACAGTGAGCTTCAGTGGTTATCTCGCGCCACTGACCTACGTCAGCTCAACACAAGTCAATGCCATCGTTCCGTACGAGGTTGCCGGAAGCGGGTCAGCGTCCGTGCAGGTGACGTTCGGCGGCGAGACCTTGAGCGGGCCCAGCCTGCAAATTGCGACGACAGCGCCGGCGATCTTCACCCAGAACGGTGGTGGCACCGGTGCGGGAGCCGTTCTCAACCAGGACTTCTCTCTGAATACGCTGGCCAACCCAGCCGCCGCGGGAAGCGTGGTCCAGATCTATATGACCGGAGAAGGATTGACGACTCCCGCACAAACCGACGGAGCGGTAACTCCGGTGAACCAGTCGGGCGTCGGTCCAATCACGCCGGCGCCGCAACAATCGGTCACGGTGTTGATCGGCGGCCAGCCCGCGCAGATGCAATTCGCAGGCGAAGCGCCGGGCGTAGTGGCGGGCGTGTTGCAGGTGGACGCGGTGGTTCCGGGGACAGCCGGTACCGGGGCTAACTCAATCATGGTGCGGGTGGGCAATGCGATCAGCCAGAGCGGTGTGACGGTCTGGGTGCAGTAGGAACGTCTCGAGGGCACGTTCCGCAACGATGGTGCCAGTTTTTCCGTAGGACGCCGTGGCGGAACGTGCTCGCAAGCGAACGTTGGCAGGCGAGAAACCTGCCCCACCAATTCAGCCCTTGCCGGTTGCTTGCATCTCCGCCAGCGCTTCGCCAGTGGCTTTCTCTACGTCGGCGTGGAGGCTGTTGCCGTGCGAGTCCATGGTGACTATCGCGGGGAAGTCTTTGGCGCGAATGTGCCACATGGCTTCGGGGATACCGAACTCCATCAGGTTCACACCGAGCACCTCGGGCAGCGCGCGCGCGTAGAACTGAGCGGCGCCGCCGATGGCGTTCAAGTAGACCGCGCCCGATTCCTTGAGCGCGGCCAGAGTCTTCGGCCCCATGCCGCCCTTGCCGATCACTGCACGCACGCCGTAACGGCGGATGACATCGGCCTGGTACGGTTCCTCGCGAATGCTGGTGGTGGGACCCGCGGCTTTCACCTTCCACTTACCCTCTTCCTGTAACATGACAGGGCCGCAATGGTAGAGCACCGCGCCGTGTAAGTCGACTGGCGGCGGATTCTTCATGAGATAGGCGTGCACGTTGTCGCGACCCGTGTACATCTCGCCACTAATCAGGACCACGTCGCCGACCTTGAGCGAGCGCACCTGCGCCTCGCTGAGCGGCGCGGTGAGAATCACTTCGCGCCCGGTCAGCGGGAAGCCTTCGCCGCGGGCCATACGGGCCACGGGGCTGGCCGGGTCGCGGTACAGCCACTCGGTGATGGCGCCGGTGGCCGCATCCAGTCGAACGCCCAAGCGGCGGTACGCCCAGCAATCGTACGCCACCGAAACAAAGAAGCTCGCCGGGAGGCGGTTGGCGGCGATGATCTTGCAACCGATGAGAGAAGCTTTCCCGCCGAAGCCCATCGCGCCGACGCCGAGCCGGTTGGCCTCCTCCATGATTTCCGCTTCCAGAGTGGCCAGCGTGGGATCGGGGTTCACATCGTCGAGCGTGCGGAAAAGTTGGCCCTTGGCGAGCTCGTAACCATGTGCGCGGTCGCTGCCAATGCAGACGCCGAGCGCGCCCGGCGCGCAGCCTTGCCCCTGCGCCTGCCACACGGCGTGCAGAATGCACTTGCGTACGCCTTCTAAGTTGCGGTCGGCGCGGCCCAGGTGATCTAAGTTGGCGGGCACGGAATACTGAATGTTCTTGTTTTCGCAGCCGCCGCCCTTAAGGATCAGCTTGATCTCGACGTCGTCCTGTTCCCACTGTTCGAAGTGCATGACCGGCGTTTCGGCGCCCAGGTTGTTGCCGCTGTTCTTGCCGGTGATCGAATCCACCGAATTAGGGCGCAGTTTGCCCAGCCGGGTGGCCTCCGCCACGGCTTCGCGAATGGCCTGCTTGAGGGCGATCTGGTTGAAGCCGACCGGGGTGTGGATCAGGAAGGTGGGCAGGCCTGTGTCCTGGCAGATGGGGCCTGCATCGTCGTGCGCCATGTCGATGTTGGTGAGGATGATGTCGAGGGCCTGCGAGGACTGCGTCCCCGGCGTTTCGGTGGCGGCGGCGAGCCCCATCGCATTCCGCACGTCCGGCGGCAAGTTGGTGGATGTTTGGACAATAAGTTCCAAGAGACTGTTGGCGAGGAATTTCATAGGTGTGACTCCATTTTAAGCCATGGCTAGTGAGCAGCGCAGGGAGAACCGATATAGGAGCGGCCGGGCTTCGCCCGGTTGGCAAGCTAAAGCATGCCCCACCAGCGTGGTTTACGGTGTGGCAGCGGCGTTCGCCGCTTCCTCGTAAACGGTGGCGAAGAAGTCGCGCGAACTGGGCGAACAGCCGATGTGGAGCGTATCGCGGCCGACTTCGACAAAGCCGAGATAACCGTCGTCGCCCAGATCGTCAAGGATGAAGCGCAGGCATTCCAACTCCAGGGGAGGCAGGCCCGAATAATCGATATCGAATACCTGCCCGGAGCTGTGAGCCGCCTCGTCGCGCCGGTTCTGCAATTGATCCAGGTCCTCCGGCGCCACCAGCGCGGTGACCGGCAATGGGCGGAATGCCTGCTGGCTCGCATCTACGGCCTCGAAGAGGCGGCGCGTCTCGAAGGCAATGTAGAGAAGGGCACCGAGCGTGGCGGGAGACGCGGCGGCGAGTTGATCGCCGCTATCGGCCGCGGCGCCGGGAAAGCGCAAAGCGTAACCGAAAAACTCGGGCCGATCGAAAGGTTTCGCCAGACGCTTGCCGAAGTCCGCGCGAATGTCATCGCTCGAATGGTAGATCAGGTCCTCGCGCTTCAGCCACACCGAGAGGCGATGCGGCGCTCGGCCGACGGTGTTGAAGTCGCTCTTGTTCGCATCGGCGAGCGCGGTGAAGGCAGCCGGGTCGGAACGGTATAGAGCCAGCAGTTGAGCGGCGCAGAGGATGCGGAAATAGTACGTGGGCGAGTAATCGCGCTGCATCTGCTGCTGAATGGCCTGATAGAGCTCCCGGTTCCAGGCGGGGCTGGAGGAAAAGTACATGCGCGGCACGGTGATCTCATCCTGCGGAATGCCGTGCGCGCGGCGGGTCAGTTCCTGCATCTCGGACACGCAGCCCTGGCCGCAGTGATAGGCGAAGATGGCCCAGTCGCGTCCGCCGAAAGTGCGCTCCATGCCCGCCAGGTAGTGGGCCGCGGCGGGGATGGCGCGTTCGGGAATCAGGCGCTCGTCGCGGACAATCACGGTGTAGGGCGTGCGGCGGCTGATGGTCTTGTACTTCGCCTTGCCGCCGGCGCTCTTGACGCGCACCTTTACTTTGACGGTGCGGTAGCGGGTGACATGGCCGACCTTGAGGCCCATGGTCCGCGCGGTATCGAGCGAGATCTGCATGATGCCGCGCGGGCTGCCCGCCCAGCTTTCGGCGCTGACGTCGCCCCAGCTTTCCAGGTAGGCGATTGCCTCCAGTATCTCTTGCGGGAAACCGCTGGCCGCGGCGGCGGAACGGAAGACGGCCTGCAACTTGGGATCGGCGGTCACGCGTTTCGCTCCGGCCACCGCCTTGGGTTCGCGCATGATGATGAAGGTCTGCGATTCCACCATCAACTGCGTGCGCGTGGACAGCGCGTCATCGGAAAGGCCGTCGCGCTCCACGCCGATCCCGGCCAGCTTGTGCTCCGGAGCGAAGTAGCCGGAGGAGGCGGCTTGGGAAAGCGAGGCCAGACAAACCAGAAAGAGCGCTGCGAATTTCATAGCTCCTTCCAGTGTAGTGGGGCGCCGGGGCGCGACGGCAGTGAACCGTAAGAATTCCGGCTTAGCCAAGCTTGGCAGCCTGTGCCACCGCTTAATGTTATACTTTTGGCGCAGCGCATCAATCGCCTATCAACCGGTGCGGACGCCGGCTTTTCGCGTTCCCTGCCGGGCGTCGGCTCACCCTAAAGGGGGTGTTATGGGACTCGATCTTATATTTATTCGTGTAGTTTTTATTCTGATTCTCTCTCTCTCCGCCTTTCTCCTCCATCCGGCTCAGGTGTCACCATGGGTTTCGACCTTGGGCGGCCTCGTGCTGGGCGCTGGTATCGTTTCTTTCGAAATCCGTCTGGAAAAAATCAGTCTCACTCGTCTGATTGGGGCTGCGGTCGGTTCCATCCTGGGGATTGCAGGCGCCTTCCTGATGTCCCTGGTGGTGGAAAAGGCCTTGCCAGGCCAGCCGATCCTGCCGGTTTGCCTTCTGTTGTGGATGACTTACGTGGGACTGGTGGTGGGTGCCAAGAAGGGCGACATGCTCAACCTGGCGGCGCTGGGCGGCGTCTTTGGCGGCGAGAAGAGCTCGCAGAAGTCGTTCAAGATTCTCGATACCAGCGTGATCATCGACGGCCGCATCGCCGATATCGCCGAGACCGGCTTCCTCGATGGCGTGCTGGTGATTCCGCAGTTCGTGCTACACGAGTTACAACTGGTGGCCGATTCGGCGGATTCGATGAAGCGCAACCGCGGACGCCGCGGCCTGGATATCCTGCAGCGCATTCAGAAGATGACCCACCTGGCGGTGAAGATCGTGGAAGAAGATTTTCCCAATGTGCGCGAAGTGGACATGAAGTTGATCGAGCTGGCCAAGATTTACGATTGCAAGGTGGTCACCAACGATTTCAATCTCAACAAAGTGGCCCAACTGCACGGCGTGGAAGTACTGAACATTAACGAGCTGGCGAATTCGCTGAAACCGATCGTGCTGCCCGGCGAGATCATGCGGGTCTTCATTCTCAAAGAAGGCAAGGAATACAACCAGGGCGTGGCTTACCTCGACGACGGCACCATGGTGGTGGTGGACAACGCCAAACGGCTGATTTCGAAGACGGTTGACATCACCGTGACCAGCGTACTGCAGACCACCGCCGGGAAAATGATCTTCGGCAAATACGATGAGCGGCAGCACGGCAACATCGTCGCCGGGCACGAGCGGCCGGTGCGGAAGGGCGAGCCGCTGCCGGTGGCCAGCGTCGCGGGCGAGAAAAGCGCGATAGAATCGTAGGACACATGAGAGTCGCCGTAATATTGCCAGCGGCAGGGCTTGGCACGCGAATGGGCAAAGGTTCGGCCGAAAAGACCGGCACCAGCCGCAAGCAGTTTATGCTGCTGGAAGGCTCACCCATCCTGCTGCACACGGTGCGAAAATTCGCCGCATCGGATCGCGTAAACGAGCTGGTGGTGGCAGTGCGCGCCGAAGACATAGACTGGGTCAGCGCGATGCTTTCGGCCGAGTTAAACGGCCGCAAGGTGCGCGTGGTGGAAGGCGGCAACAGCCGTCAGCAATCGGTCGAAAACGCGCTGCACTCGCTCGGGCCGGAGACCGACCTGGTTGCGGTGCACGACGCCGTGCGGCCGTTCATCGACACCGAAATCATCCACCGCGCTTTCGACGAAGCGGCCGAAACCGGCGCCGCCATCGTCGGCCTGCCCGCGGTGGACACGGTCAAGCAGGTGAATCGCGGCAACGGCAAGACGCGCGTCCGCTCCACGCTGCAGCGCGACAACCTGGTACTGGCGCAGACACCGCAGGTTTTTCGCTATGAGTTGCTGGTGCGAGCCTACGAAGCGGCGCGCCGCGACGGATTCATCGGCACCGACGAATCGAGCTTAGTCGAGCGGCTGGACGTGGAAGTGGCCGTGGTGCTGGGTAGCGACCGCAACATCAAAATCACGCGTCCCGCCGACATGGAACTGGCGCGCCTGTTCCTGCACGAGGACGCCGCCAAGGAAGCCGTCGGTTGAGCGAGACGCGCACCGGTCTGGGCTGGGACGTGCACCGCCTTGCCGGCGGGCGCGCCCTCATTCTGGGCGGCGTCACCGTGCCCAGCGAGATCGGCCTGGAGGGCCACTCCGACGCCGACGTGCTGGCCCACGCCATCACCGACGCCATCTTGGGCGCTGCCGCGCTGGGCGATATCGGCATGCACTTCCCGGATTCCGATCCACGCTGGAAAGGCGCCAACAGCCTGGTCTTCCTGCGACATGCGCGGCAACTGGCGGAGGCCGCCGGTTTCCACATCGTTCACGTGGATTCGACCGTGATTCTGGAGCGCCCCAAATTGAAGGACTACCGCGAGGAGATTCGCGAGCGGGTGGCCGCCACGCTCGGCCTCACGCTCGACCGCGTCTCGGTGAAGTTCAAGACCGCCGAAAAAGTCGGCCCGGTCGGGGAAGGCCGCTCTGCCGAAGCGCTAGCTGTCGTCACCATCGAGCGGTAATAGTGGCGCGGGCCTCCAGGCCTGCAGAGCCAAGAGTCATCTCGGCTTTTCTTCATCCTGCCCGCAATCCCGTCAGCGACACCACTCCCCATGGGCGCGCCTCCCATGTGCACTTGTGTGCGCTTCGGAGCCGCGACCATAGGGAGCGGTTGCTGCAATAAAACCGAATCTCGCGGGCGAGTGACCTAGCTGGCCAGCAGGCACATCCGGCGTGCGGCACGGCGGGCCTTCAGACGCTCATTGGCCTTCTTCTGCTTCTCCGCCGATACCACGGTCTGGCATGCATCACAGCGTTTCCGTATCCGCGACCGCGTGACGAATTCCGCGCCGCAGCGGCGGCACTGCTTCTTCATGGTCTCCTCGAGCGGGAGAATGCCCGGCTTCTTGGGCAGTAGATGAGAATAATGAAAATCGCAATGATTCATTACCGGAACCTCGCAATCTTGAGTGAAGATGGGAAACTGACGGCAGACGCGCTTTTTGCAAGCGAAGCGGCGCGGGAGGGTGGCGCTGCAACGCAGGCGAAAAAGGTGTCGGACCGCATTTTCCCGTAACTGGGTGATACTGCGCAAACAGGCTTACAACTGGGGGAAAAGCCCACACCTGTCATGAAGCGCAAACTCCTGCGGCGAATCGGAAGGGTGTGTCTAATGTGCTGAACGGTAGGGACTTCGACTGACGGGTCAGCTTGTCTTGGACCACCCTCGGCAACTTCCAACCACCCGCCATCGTCATGGATTCCATATAACGTGCACGCCACCGGCCAGTTCACGCGACCGGCGCCGCTTCGGGACGGTACAACTGGTCCGCCTTCAAAAGCTCCCAACGCAAATGATTGATGTAAAAAACCAGCACCGCTTCCGGCGCCGTAGTTCGAAAGTTTTCGTAAACGCGCCCTTCCCACCCTTCCGTGAAGTAGGGTTTAGCGTCCATATCTTTCGCAAAGAATCCGTTGTCATGCGGCACGCCCAGAAAATCGAGCACGGCAATGATCAGGTCCAGGTGTGATACCAGCACCGCCTGCGCCAAGTCCGCGCCAAACGCCGTATCGCCTTCCATGATCCGCGCCCACAGGCGCGGCGCCGCTTTGCGCAGAGTCTCTGTGTTCAACTTATGCAAGCGCGCTCGCACCTTGAATCCCTCGTAAATCTGATAGGTCCGCAGCTTGCCGATCGAGATACCGCGCAGCAGTTGGGCGAAGCCTTCCTCACCCAACCCGCTATACAGGTCCGAAATCTCCATGAATTGTAAGCCTATCATGAACGGCGCCCTCGCGGAGGAGGGGGTCCGATAATCCCACTACCCACGTTTGCGGGCATGGGTGAACGAATGCGCTTTGCGGCAGCTGCGTCTACTCCGCGCCCTGGCTGCGGGCGGCTTTGGCTTGCCGGATCTCCTCGAGCCGCTCGGCGATGCGTTTTTCGATGCCGCGATTGCTGGGGAAATAGTAGCGGCGTCCGGCGAGCGACGCGGGCAGGCATTCCATATCCGTGATGGCGTCGGCGAATTTGTGCGCGTGCTCATAACCTTCGCCATAGCCCCACTCCTTCATGGCGCGAGTCGGCGCATTGCGCAGGTTCATCGGAACCGGCTCGGCAATCGTGCTCTCCACGTCCGCCGCCACCGCGCCCAGCGCGCGGTAGCTCGCGTCGCTCTTGGGCGCGGCGCAGAGGTAGATGGCGACTTGCGCCAACGCCAGGTCGCCTTCCGGAATACCGAGAAAATGGACCGCCTGCATGGCCGCGATGGCCTGTTCGAGCGCGCGCGGATCCGCCAGGCCGATGTCTTCGATCGACATGCGGATCAGGCGGCGGGCCAGATACAGCCGGTCCTCGCCGGACTCCAACATCCGCGCCAGCCAGTACAGCGCCGCATCCACATCGCTCGACCTCACCGATTTGTGCAGCGCCGAAATGAGGTTATAGTGTTCCTCGCCGCCCTTGTCGTAGAGCAGCACCTTGCGCTCAATAGCGGCTTCGAGCGCGGTTTCGGTAAGTACACCCTGCGATGCAGCGGCGGCGGCTTCGAGCGTGTTGTAAGCCTGCCGCGCGTCGCCATTCGAGTAGATGGCGATCTGTTCGAGCAACTCGTCGGCCGCTTCGAGCTGGACCACCGGCAGCGCGCGCCGCAGCAGCGTCGTCAACTCCGGCACGCTGAGCAGCCGCAGCGCGTATACGCGCGAGCGCGACAGCAGTGCCGAGATCACCTCGAAAGACGGATTCTCCGTGGTAGCTCCGATCAGGATGATATCGCCACGCTCCACATAGGGCAGAAACGCGTCCTGCTGGGCTTTGTTGAAGCGGTGAATTTCGTCGATGAAGAGGATGGTGCGCCGGCCGAGGCGCCGCAGCTTTTCGGCGTCCGCCATCACCGCTTTAATTTCCTTCATGCCGCTCAGCACCGCGCTGAACGGGATGAACTCGCAGCGCGTGATGCGCGCGATCAGCTTGGCAAGCGTGGTCTTGCCGACGCCAGGAGGGCCCCACAGAATCACCGAAGTGAGCTCGTCGCGCTCGATCTGGCGTCGCAGCGGTTTCTCCTGCCCCAGGATGTGCTCCTGGCCGACGAAGTCTTCCAGGCGGTCGGGGCGCATGCGTTCGGCCAGCGGACGCTTGGCATCCGGAGCGGAAGGCGCGTCGGGCGTGGGCGGAGTGGAATCGAACAGGCTCACGCGCGGACGGTCCTTTGCCGCCGGGCTTCGTAGAGCAGAATGCCCGCTGCCACGGCGGCGTTCAGCGACTCAACGCCCACCGTGGGAATCGAGATGGCCTCCGACGCCGCGCGCAACAAGTTGCCCACGCCGCGCGCCTCGTTGCCGATCACCAGGCCACAGGGCCGCGCGAAATCCACTTCGGCCAGCGCCCGCGTGGGAGCCGCCGGGCGCGCGGGTACGGATGCAAAAAGCCGCACCTGGTTCTGCTGCAATGCCGCGCGCGCCACCGCGGCATCGATTCCGGATACGCAGGGAACGCGAAACACCGAACCCGCCGACGCGCGAATCGTCTTCGGATTGTGCGGGCTCACCGTGCCTTTGACGAACAGCGCGCCGGTGGCGCCAAACGCTTCGGCGGCGCGCAGAATAGCGCCGGCGTTGCCGGGATCCTGCAGGCCGTCCAGCACCACCACCAGCGGGCAATCGCGAAACAGTTGTTCGATCTTCCATTCCGGCGGACGCACCAGCGCCATCACTCCCTGCGCGGTTTCGGTTCCGGAAATGGTTTGAAAAAGGTCGTCCGGGAGCACGGCAAGCCGCACACTGGCTAAGCCGCGCACGTGCCCCGTCGCGTCCGCGCGCACCGATTCCGCCGCCAACACGACCTTGACTTCGCACTGGCTTCGGATGGCCTCCTCGAGCAGGTGAAACGTCTCGGCCACGCACCAGCCATCGGCCGTCAGGCTGCCGCGCGCGACGGCGCGGCGCACGTCCTTGACCAGCGGGTTGGCGGCGCTTGCTATGGTTTCCGGCCTGGCCATACGTTTACAATGGTTCGGACGTTCAGATTATCGCAGATGAAACGAGTGGCATGGGCCGTAGGGCTGGTGGCCCTGGTGGCGCTGGCCGTGCTGGCGGTTTCTATCGCTCGCGTAGCCAACCGCATCGAACGGCAATCGGCTGTTGACGAGGCGCGGCCGGCGGACATCATTCTCGTGCTCGGAGCGGCGGAGTACCATGGACGGCCCTCGCCTGTGTTGCGCGCGCGCCTCGACCACGCGCTCGACTTGTACGCGCGCAAGCTGGCTTCGCGCATCATGACGACAGGCGGCTCCGGCGGCGAGCGGGTCTTCACGGAAGGCGGAGTGGGCCGCGCGTACCTGATGAGCCATGGCGTGCCATCGGAAGCCATTGTGGTCGAAAGCGAAGGCGAAACTACCGTGCAATCGATCGCCCTGGCCGGCGAAATCATCCGCCGTATGGGCCTGGAGTCGGTGATCGTGGTCAGCGACGGATATCACATTTATCGGGTGAAACGGATGCTGCAATTCCGCGGACTCCAGGTGTACGGATCGCCGCGCAAGGACCGCAACTCACCGCCACGCGAGCGATGGAATTATCTGCGCCAGGCCCTCGGCTACATATTGTGGCGCGCCGGCGTCGGTGTTTGAGGCGCCGCCGCCGGGCCGCGAACCGGGTAGAATCGTAGCGATGGCCACCACCGGGCCGGATGTTGCCGAGACGATCCTCGCGCTGGAGCGTGCCGCGCTCCAGCGCTGGGGCCAGGGCGATCCCGAAGGCTTCCTGGAGATCTCGGCGCCCGCAGTCACCTATTTCGATCCGTTCACGGATCGCAGGCTCGACGGGATCGCCGCGTTGCGCGCCCTGTACGGCCAGCTTCGCGGCAAGATCCGGATTGACCATTTTGAGATCGTCGACCCGCGCGTCCAGGTTGCCGGCGATGGGGCGGTCCTCACGTACCGTTTCAAGAGCTATGGTGGTGAAGGCTCGATGCATTGGAACACAACTGAGGTCTACCAGCGGGACGAATCCGGGTGGAAGATCATCCACACGCATTGGGCGCTTCATCGGCCGCGGATCGCCAGCTAGCTTTGTATCAGGGCACGGCTTCAGTCGTGCCGCAACACATCGGCAGCCAAAGGCTCCAGCCACCGAGGCTTTCCCAAGTCCGCGAGGGCTGAAGCCGAAAGCTTTCTCCCGATCTTACGGCACGGCCAAAAGCCATGCCCTGATACAAAGCCTCTTGAAGGAGCAAAGCCGTGTGAACCCTATACTCGAATTGATGCGAATTCACTTGGAATCGAGAGCTTCGCCATTCCTGGTTCGGACACCTATGCGACGCGGCGCGTACGAACCCACTCTCCACTCGGTCTATACTGCAAATTGACCTTGCGCCAATCACGACTGTTTTGGTGGTTGCTCGCTGCCGCGCTGGTGGCCACGCGGATGTGCCACACCGGCATTCTGTGGGAAGGCGACGCGTACCCGCTCGCCGGCGCGCAGCAGATTCTGCACGGCAATGCACTCTACCTCAGTATCTGGTTCGACAAGCCGCCGCTGCTAGCGCTCGCGTATCTGTTATTCGGCGCGTTGCCCGGTTGGCCGCTGCGGCTGGCAGGCGCGTGCTATTCGTTCGCGGCATGCTGGATCGCCTACGGATTCGGCCGCGAACTGTGGGGCGAGCGCGAAGGCCACTGGGCGGCGGCGCTGCTGGGCTTCTCGCTGTGCTTCGATTTCCCCTCGGCGGCAATCCCCGTAGCGTCGGACCTGTTGATGCTAGCGCCGCACCTGGCGGCGGTTTGGCTGGCATCGCGGCGTCCGTTCTGGAGCGGCGTGCTGGCTGCGGTGGCGTTCTGGATCAACCCCAAGGGAGCCCTGGTTGCCACGGTGTGCGTGGTGTGGAACCCGGCCGGCGTCGTCGCGATGGCCGCCGGCTTCGCCGCGGTAAGCGCTGCGATGCTGGCGTGGCTGGCGGGCACGGGCGCGTTGGAGCCGTATTGGGAACAGGTGTGGCGCTGGGGGCGCCTGTATGCCGCGAGGCCATTCGAAGATGCTCCACTGCGCAACGGCATAGTGCGCACGCTCGGCTGGGCCGGCTTCCACGCTGCGATCGTGACGGCCGCGACGTGGTGTTGGATCGATCGGAGCCGCAAGCGTCAGGGAGCGGGTGCTACAACTGTCACGGAATCACGCCAGATGGCGCGCTGGGCCGCGTGGCTAGTCATTTCCTTCGCGGGCGTTGCTGCGGGAATACGTTTCTTCCCGCGCTACTATTTCCTGCTTCTGCCGGCAGTGGTGATGCTCGCGGCGCGCGGCTTCACGCTACTAAAGCGGCGCGCGCGTTTCGGCGTATGCTTGCTGCTATTGATTCCGGTGGTTCGTTTCGCTCCGGCGTATGTGACCGCGGCGCGTGGCGGGGATTGGCGCGACACCGCCATGGATCGCGATAGCCGAGCCGCCGCTGCGCTGGTGTGCGCCATGGCGAAGCCCGGCGACACGCTTTTCGTCTGGGGATACCGGCCGGAGGATTACGTCTACACGCGCCTGCCCGCGGCGACGATGTATCTGGATTCGCAGCCCCTCACCGGCGTCCCCGCCGACCGGCACCTGACGCAATCCGTACCCGTCGAAACCGAAGCGCCGCGCGAACGGCGCGCGGAATTGGTGCGCAGCTTTCCCACCTTCATCCTCGACGGCCTGGGACTTTACAATCCGCGCCTGGCTATCGGCAACTACCCCGACCTGCGCGCGTGGCTGGCGAATTACCGCGAAGCAGGCCGGACGGGCGGGACGGTGATCTATCGGAGAGAGGCTGGGGCAGGCTCGGCGGCACCGAAATAGGTTTGTCGAAGCGAGTCTCCTCTGTCGCCCATAGACCAAGGGCACGCTGCGAATCGCGGCCCGTACGCATGTTCTATCGGCTGGCACCGGCACGTTCGGTTAGCGTGGTTTCCACCAGGTACTCTCTTCACGACTGGAGGTTCCAGACGGCGCACCCAGGCGCCACGTCCAGCGGCGAATCATGCGCGGTCGGCGCGACTATACTGGGAGCTTGACCGCCGCATCGCCCGGCGGCACACCAACTGACTCCCGATGCGGATCACGATAGACGCGCTGCCGCTGCTGTTCCGAAGTGCCGGAGTGAAGAACTACCTGTACTACTGGATCCGGCATTTGCAGCGCGAGCCTGCGGCGGATGTGCGTTTATTCCCGTTCTTGGGAGAGGCCTCCGGTTTGGATCATCGCAAAGCTCTGGCGGGGCCAATCGCGACGTTTTTCCGGCTGGGTCTTTTCTTCCTGATGAACCGATTGCCAGCCAGCTTCTCGCAGCCGTGGTTTCCCGCATCGGACGTGTTCCATTCGACGAGGGTACTCAACCCGCCCAGGCGGGCGAAGCTGACGGCCACGATTCACGATCTGACCTGCTGGATTCTTCCGGACGCTCATTTGCCGGCCAACGTCGAGTTCGAGCGGCGCTACGCGGAACGGATCTGGAAACGCGCCGATGGCTTGATTGCCGTCTCCGAGAGTTCCCGCAACGATGCGGTGCGGCTGTTGCGCATTCCACAAGAAAAGATTGAGGTCATCTATCCGGGAATTCCGGAAGCGTACTTTTCGGTTGACCGGCGCGACGTAGAGCGGGTGCGCGCCCGGCTGCGGCTGGATCGCCCCTATCTGCTGTACGTGGGAACCATCGAACCGCGAAAAAACGTGGACTTGCTGCTGGACGCATACGGCGACCTCAGAAGCTCGACCGCAGGCGAGTTCGATCTCGCGATCGCCGGTTCGTACGGGTGGGCGAGCGAGGCGACAATGCACCGGCTGAAGAGCTCGCTGCCCAACGTGCGATACCTGGGCTACGTGCCGGAAGGCGACCTGCCGGCGCTCTTCGCGGGCGCCGTTGCTTTTGTTTACCCCTCGCTTTACGAGGGATTTGGATTCCCGGTTGCGCAGGCGATGGCGGCCGGTGTGCCAGTGATCGCATCGGGCGTCTCGTCGCTGCCGGAGATCGCGGGCGGCGCGGCCGTGTTGATCGACCCGCGCAGCCGAATTGAGCTGCGGGATGCGATCGAGAACCTGCTCACGTCGCCGAGTCGGCTCGCCGAGTTGAGCGAGAGAGGCCGCGCACAGGCACGGAAATTCTCGTGGCCGGCGGCGGCCGCACGGTCGCTGGATTTTTTTGCGCGGGTGGTTGGCGGATCGGCCGCCGCCGGGTAGATCTGGCGAAGAAAATGGAACCGGCCGCTGCACGTGCCGGCGCCAGTTTACCGTGCGTTCCCGGTGCCCGTCCGGAAGCTGCTGCCAGCGCATTCCCGCCCGCTTGCGCCAGTGCCTTCCGGTTGGTTACATTGAATAGGGATCAACCCAAAGCGCGCCCGTAGCTCAGCTGGATAGAGCGTCTGGCTACGAACCAGAAGGTCAGGTGTTCGAATCACCTCGGGCGCACCATTAGAACCACGTACAGGCTCTATGCCGGCCAAAGGGGCCCCCCAATACCAGATCGATCCACCACACAATCGCATGCTGGCGGCGCTGCGGCGTCGCAAGCAGGAGCGCTACGATGACGTTTCTTCGTGGGAAGGATAGGTCGGCGGAACGTAAGACGGTGTTAGTCGCCAACGCCACGAGTGGCGGAGGCTTGGCGTTCCTGAAGTCCCTTGCCGCCGCTGGCTATAGGGTTATCACGGCGGACTTCGAGGCTTCCTGGCGGGGCTGGCGCTTACCTTCCTCGTGCGATCACTATTGGTTGTCGGCGACGAACCAGCGGGAGTTCGAGAGCAGTCTACTGGACTTGGTGGACCGCGTTCGGCCCGATGTATTTCTGCCACTGGGCAACCGCTTCGTGTTCATTGCGAGTAAGAATCGGGATCGGATTGGAGCCGTGACTGCGGTCAATGTCCCGCCACTGGAGAGTTTCTTGGCCGCGTATAACAAGGGCGTTTGCATGGCCGAGTGCCGGCAGCTCGGGATCCCGTGCCCCGCTCTGTATTCGATCGAGCAAGCATCCGGCGTGCTACAAGAAGACCGCGAAGCTGTGCTAGTGGTAAAACCGGATTGCGACTGCGGCGCTGCCACGGGAGTGCGCTACGTCCGCAATCGCGACCAACTCTTCGCGGCTGTGCGCGAATGCGAGGCGCGGTTTGGCGGCGCGGTGGTGGAAGAATTCATCCCAGGTGGAGCGGAAGCGGACAACGCGGTGGTCTTACTGTTCTCGCCGCAAAGCCGGCTCATCGCCGCCTTCACCGCGCGGAAGATCCGGCAGTGGCCGGAGAGCGGTGGGCTGGTCGCCGTCGGTCGTAGCACAGCCAATGAGCGTCTGGTGGAGCTGGTTCTGCCATTCTTCGAGAAATGGGGGTGGTGCGGCGGGGCCGAAGTGGAGCTGAAACGCGACAGCCGCGACGGCCAGGACAAGGTGATTGAGATCAATCCACGATTCCCCGGGAACCTTCGGTTTCCGCTTGAATGTGGACTTGGCCTGGCGGTGTTAGCGGCGGACCCGGCTCCCGCTGGTCAAGCTGTCCCCAGTGCCCTTTTCCCCAGTTGGCCAACTCTTCCCAGTTACGCCACGGGCGTCGAATATTATAATCCTGGCTTGGTCCTTCGGGTCTTCCTCTCCCAACTTCGTTCTGGCGACCTGAGGGGCGCGGAGTTGCGAGAAGGCCTGCGGGAAATGTGGGGAGCGGCATCGACATTGCCTCGCCTTTTGTGCGACCGTCTGCCATGGCCCGGCAGGGCGCTAGCCCGGCGTCAGATTGCATCCAGCACCTCGGCGTTATTCGAGATCGACGCGCACACCTCCGATGCTCTTCGCCAGGAGCCGTTCGTGTGACGTCATAAGAACGGGGAGAACCGGAACGGTTCGGTCTCTTTTGCGACTCCGTCGCCGTCTAGGCGATACTGGTCACGAGCCATCGGCTCCGTTTGGATGCGAATTCTCTTTCTCTCCCCGCGCCTGTGCCTTCCGCTGCTAACAGGAGCGAGAATCCGCGAGTATTATCTCGCGCGTGCCCTGGCGCAGCATGCCGAGGTCACATACGTGAGCTTCATTCAGCCCGGTTTTCCGGAGCCCGAAGCCGGCGAACTCGAGTTCTTTCGGGAAGTCGTGCTGGTGCCGCTTCTGGGGCGCTACAGTTTGCGGAAGATCGTACGCGGGTTGGCGGGGCGCCAGCCTTTGAGTGTGCTCAACTATACGACCGATGAAATGAAATCGGCTCTGGCCCAAATCGCCGCGCGCGGCCGCTTCGACCTGGTTCACCTGGATAGCTGCCACATGGTGGAATACGTGAGGCTGATCGAAACGGTCTGGCAAAGCCCGGCGCGCACGGTCTATGACTGGCACAATATCGAATCCGAGCTGATGCGGCGTTTCGCGGACAACGTGGATTCGCTGCCCAAGAAAGTGTATGCCAATCTTACGGCAAAACGGCTCGTGCGTCTCGAAAAGCGGATCCTCGGCAGCGGCTTTGGGCATCTGGTGTGCAGCGCGCGGGAGAAGGAGAAACTGATCGAGATCGCTCCTGGCGCGCGCATCGCGGTGATCGAGAATGGGGTGGATACGGAGAGATTCACGCCGGTGGCCGAGGCGGCGCCGCGGCAGCGGCTGGTGTACGTGGGCGCGATGGACTTCCATGCCAACATCGACGCGGTTTGCTGGTTCACGCGGGCAGTGTGGCCGGCGATTCACCAGCGTTTTCCGGAATGGCGGCTGACGCTGATCGGCTCCAATCCGGCGCCGGCCGTGCGGGAACTGGCGCGGCAGCCTAACGTCGAGGTCACCGGTACGGTCCCCGACGTAGTTCCGTACTATCGCGACGCGCTGGCGGCGATCGTGCCTCTGCGCACGGGCGGTGGAACGCGATTGAAGATTCTGGAGGCCATGGCGGCGGGCATCCCCGTGGTTTCCAGCCGGCAGGGAGCCGAAGGCCTGGCGGTTACTCCCGGCCGCGACATCGATATAGTTGACGACGACGGGTGGCTGCCGGCGCTGACGGCCATTGCGACCGAACCCGGCCTTTGGAACGTGCGGTCTCAGACCGGCCTGGCCCTGGCGCGCGGGCGTTACGACTGGCGCCTGTTAGGCGAGCGGACTTACGAAGAGTATCGTTCCTGGCTGGCGAGCGCAGCGGTGTAGATCGCGACCAGGCGCCTGGCCCGAGCTTCGGGAGTGTGCCGGGTGAGAATCAGTTCGAAGGCGCGCGCGGTAAGGTCACGCGCCAGGGCCTGGTTCGCCAGCAACTCGCGCATCGCCCCGCATAAGGCGTCCGGGTCCCACGGCGGGACCAGGAGCGCACTGGCGCGGTCGGCGACGATCTCCGGGATGCCTCCCACCGCGGTCGCTACGATCGGCACTCGCGCCGCCATGGCTTCCAGCAGTGCGTTGGGCGAGCCTTCCGAAAACGAGGAGAGCACAGCCAGATCGGCTATCCCGTAGTAGGGTTCGGCCGTGGGGACCTGTCCGGTCAAAGTGGCCATTTCGCTCAGGCCGAGATGCCGGATCGCGGTCTCGATCCTGCCGCGCTCCGGCCCCTCGCCCACGATGAGCAGGTGCGCGTCTCGGGTGCCCGCGTCGACCAATTGGCCGAACGCCCGCAGCAACGCAAGATGGCCCTTTTCGCCGGACAGGCGGCCGACGATCAAAATCACCTTCTGGGCCGGATTGATCCCCAGCTCGGCACGCAGCTCCGCCGGAGCCTGCGGAGCGGTACCCCAACCGGGTTCTATGGCGTTGTGGACGATCTCAATCCGCGCACCAGGCACGCCATGGCGAATCAACTCCCGCTGAAACGGCTGGCTGACGGTCACCACACGCGACGGCGCCCGCAGCGACCAGCGGTCCAGTTGATTGTACAATTGCGCCCGCAGGTCCGGCCACGTGTAGCCATGATGAAATGCCACCCAGGGCGCCAGCCGGTTCAAACCCGATTTACGCAATAGAAAATGAGACTTCACCGCATGGCTTTCCACCACGTCCGGCTGAAGACTTCGACCGAGCGCCGCAAGCAAGCCGATGACCCTAGCATCGAACCGGTGGGCTTCGGGAATCGGATAGACGGGAATCGACATCTGGCGGGCAGCCTGAAGGAAAAGGTCGGGCTCATGCGGGCGATGAAAGGCGGCGATGGACACTTCCACCAGTGGCTGGGCGCCGCCAGAACGAGCCATGCGGGCGAATTGCAAGAGGTTCTTGGCCGGTCCGGTGATGCTGGTGGCCTCAATGACGGCCAGCACTCTGATGGATTTCATCGCCACGCCGAGTTTACCAAAAGGACGCCGCCCGGAGCGGGATGTGTCCGGCAACCGCTGCTGCGCCCCTTTTGGCCTTTCCCGCGGCGAACGTACTATGATGTACTACTGGATCGTACCGGAGGGGATTGACTTGACAGGCCTGGGAACCTCACGTCAGACTTTAGGTTACGATCGATAGCCAAACGAATGGCCGACAGGAGCGTGAATAGGTGTCTACCGTGAAAATGCCGCGCCTGGCAGCACTTATCTTCTTGGCCGCGCCGGCCTTCGCCCAATACTCGGGCCCCGCGATTCTCTCTCGCGGCGACGCTCCGGCAGCCATGGAAGCGCCTCAGATCGATTTCATTCCCTTCCTGTCGTTGATGGGCGTGTACGATACCGGACTGAACGGCGTGTCGGTGAATTCCCAGGGCCAATTGGCGAATAACGATTCCGAAGGCCTGGAACTGGACTTTGGCATTAGCGGCGTGCACAGTTGGAAGCACACCAAGGTACTTTTGAACTATGCGGGTGCGGTTCGCGAGTACTCGAGTGCCACTTACTACTCGGGCATGGACAATTCGTTGGTGCTTGGCATCACGCACCAATTCTCAAGGCATCTCACATTGCAACTGAACGAATCCGCGGGCGAGTTCGCTCAGACTTATGGATTGGCGGGTCTTTCCCCAACCGTGCAATTCGATCCCACGACAACTTATACTCCCACCACCGATTTTTTCGATAACCGAACGGTTTACGCGGACAGCCAAGCCCAGATGATCTACCAGAGGACGGCCCGGCTATCCTTTGCATTTGGCGGCGATTGGGACTTGACCCGGCGCCGGTCGAGCGCTCTGTACGGAGTAACGGGCGAGGATGCACGCGGGGATGTGCAGTACCGCATATCCAGGCGGTCGACGATTGGCGCCAACTACATGTATACGCACTTCAGCTATAACGGTTTGTTTGGCTCGTCGAATTTCCACCGGTTCAGCGGCACATACGCCACGCAGCTTTCCGCAAGCTGGGAGTTCACTGGCTATGCGGGCGCGACACGAGCGGAAAGCGAGTTCCCTCAAGTGGTCACGCTGGACCCTGTCATCGCCGCGCTGCTAGGGGTCACGCAGGGATACGTCGTTACCCACAGCGTGAACTGGCTTCCGAGTTATAGCGCGCGTCTGTCTAAGACATTTGCCCGTGGCGTTGTGTATCTTTCCGGCGGCCACGTCATGACGCCAGGCAACGGGCTGTTTTTGACCTCCTCGGACTATAACGCCTCGGCAGGTTATTCCTATACGGGGCTTCGCCGGTTGGCCCTCAGTTTATCGGCGGGCTATGACAGGGCGCAGTCCATGGGCAACATTCTTGGCGAGTATGGGGACTATAGCGCGGGCTTGCAAACCAGCCGGCAGATCAGCCACCTGTTACACATGGTGGCCGGCGTCACCGCGCGCAAATACCAAAGCGGTAGCTTCGCGGCGTACAACCGGGTGATCTGGGACGCCCGGGTGGGGATCTCGTTTTCGCCCAGGGACATCCCCTTGCGAATCTGGTAGGGCGGCCGGCTACCTTACCCGCGCGCGGGAGCGCTCGCCGCTGTGCTGCATGGTAGGAATATAATGTGGTGGTTCGTCCCGAATGATCCGGCTATTCCGCGCCTTGGTTCCCGCCAGCACGCTCGGGCTGTTCGTATTCGAAGCTCTGCTGATTCTTTCGTCGTTCATCTTTTCCGCCTATCTGCTGTTGGAAGTGGACCCCACGGATTACTTGTCGAGCGTGACGGGACTGGCGAGTCTCTTGCTCGTCTGGCTTAGCTTTCTGCTCGGGATCCATTTTCAGAATCTCCACACGCAGATCCGCGCCCGGTCGCGCCTGCTGCTGGTGCAGCAGCTTCTGATAATCGGTGGTGCTGCGTTTATTCTCCAGGCGCTGGTCAGCGCGGTGGCTCCGGACCTGCAGATACCGCTTCACGTCATGCTGTTGGGCAGCCTGCTCTCGATCTTGGGCATTTTGGCCGGTCGCTTGCTATTCAGCGCCTATGTGCTCCCGCAGGTTGCCGGGGAGCGATGGCTGCTGATCGGGAACAGCAAATTATTCGATGGCATCGCCGATCATCTGGCGCGGACGCCGCAATCGGGCATTCAGTTGGCCGGGCATATTGAAGGGCACGCTCCGGCGGAGACCGCCAGCTCCGAGGCAGGCGGCGAAGGACAGGCGCGCAGCCTGGAAGACCGCATCGAGGCGTTTCGCCCCAACCGCATCGTGGTGGGATTCGAGGGCGGCCTGAGTTCGCGTCTGGCTCATGAGTTGCTGGAGTTGCGGTTTTCGGGCCGTGCCATAGAAGACGCCGCGGAAACCTACGCGAAGGTTTGCAACCGGGAGGGACTGGGCGGATTGAACGCGGCGCGCGTACTGTATTCGAAGGAATTTGAGCCTGGGGCACGCGCATTGTTCTTCCAATCCATCGGCGACCGCCTGATTGCCGCGGCGGTTCTCATCCTTCTGTCGCCGTTGCTGGCGTTGATCGCGGCCCTGATGCGGTTCTCGTCTGGCGGGGAAGTGCTGGAGCGGCAGTTGCGGGAAGGCCGCGGCGGGCCATTCACGCTGTACCGCTTCCGGGTGGCCGGCGGCACCGGGGCCGGCCGGATACTGGCGCGCACGGGTCTTTACGCCTTGCCGGAGTTTTTCCATGTGCTGCGCGGACAGATGTCGATCGTGGGGCCGAGACCGGAGCGGCCGGAGTTTGAGCGTGAATTGGCGCGGTACATTCCGTTCTATCCACACCGGCTCAAGGTGCGGCCGGGCATCACGGGCTGGAGCCAGATTCACATGAGACACCTGCCGGAGCCGCGAGATGCGATGGTGGAGTTGGAGTACGATCTTTACTACGTCAAGTACATATCGCCGACGCTGGACTTACTGGTCATCGCCCAGGCTGCCAAAGGCCTGCTGTTATGGGGTGGGCAGCCATAGCAGGTGCAATATCGCAGTTGCCGGAGATTTTGTGAGCCGATTCGCCGCGCCACGAGCCCACCTGCTTTTTCGACGCCTGCCCGCCGCCGCACTTTGCACGGTTTTGGCCACCGCGTGTGTCCCGAGGCTCGATGCGCAGAATGCCGACGCCGTGTTGCTGGTGGTGAACCGCCGAGATCCCGACTCTCGGGCTGTGGCGGACTATTACGCGAAGCGGCGCTCCGTGGCTCCGAGCCACGTCTGCCTGCTCGACACCACGTCCAGCGAAACCATCGACTGGCACACTTACATCACGCAAGTCGAGACGCCCATCCGAGACTGCCTGAAGCGGGAGCGCCTGGAGGAGCAGGTACTGTACATCGTGACGACCTTGGGTGTTCCTCTGCGGGTAGACGGCATGGGCGGATCGATCGAAAAGTCCGAGCAGTCTTCGGTGGACTCCGAACTTACACTGTTATACGCAAAGCTTCACGGAAATCGCTTTGATCGCGCGGGCGCGGTTCCCAATCCGTTCTTCGGCAAGCGCGACAGCCCGTTCCGGCACGCGCAGTTTCCGATCTACCTGGTGACGCGGCTGGCGGCGAACGATTGGGCGGATGTGAAGGCCATGATCGACCGTTCGTTATCCGCCCGGAATAGCGGCACATTCGTCATCGATACCAGTTCGCCGGCGAATGGCGATGGCAACAATTGGCTCCGCGAAGCGGCCCTGCTCTTGCCCGCCGGCAGGGTTGTGCTGGACGACACGCCCAACGTTCTCTATCGACAGCGCAACGTGATCGGCTATGCCTCCTGGGGATCCAACGACGGCGGACGCAAACAACGCTGGCTGGGGTTCGCGTGGTTGCCGGGAGCGATCGTGACCGAATTCGTGTCAACCAACGCTCGAACGCTGAAGACACCGCCGCCCGACTGGAACCTCACCACGTACACCGATCGCGAGCATTGGTTTGCCGGCTCGCCCCAAACGCTCAGCGCGGACTATATTCACGAAGGCGCCACGGGCGCTTCGGGCAATGTGTATGAACCTTACCTGGCCGGCTGCGTGCGGCCCGAGTACGTTCTGCCGGCCTACGCCCACGGCCGCAATTTGGCGGAAAGCTATTACCTGGGAATGCCATTCCTGAGTTGGCAGGGCGTGGTACTGGGCGATCCGCTTTGCTCGCTGGGAAAACCGTGACCAGCCGGGCGGGCGCTGCGGGTGCTAGTTCAATCCTCTGACTTCGAAGACGCGATAGCCTGGCCCTTGATGAATAAGCCGGAACAGGTTGGAATATGCGCGCTCCATCCGCCGCCATCGCTCTTCTTCCGTTGGGAAGAAGTACTCATACGGCACGGGATCGCAGACAACCAGGTGCCGGACGTTCTCGCGCGTCATGGTGGCCACGATGATTTGCGGATTGCCGGTGATTGGAAAACTCACGACTCTCAGGCCGCTCAAACGATGGACAATCTCAGATTGCTGAGCCATGACAGCACCATCCCCGGCAGTCCGCAGCCACGATGCGCAATCGGCCGAACTATGGTGACGAAACAGCGATGCATTCGGAGCCATGTTCGTCCGGGCAATGGCAGCTTGCTGAAACACGCCGACGGCAACCAAGATCCCGACGATTCCCTGCTGAATGCGCCGCGCGGCTACCGAAGCGAGCGCCGAATTCAGTGTCGCGGTAGCTCTGCCGAGACCGGCAAGCCTTACCAGGAAGATCAAGAGGATTGGCGCTGCAGCGAACACAGGCCAGAACATCACGGCAGCCCGCCCCTGCAATCCCGGCAAGCGAGCCGTTGTGATAGTCGCCACGGCGAGCACAACACCAAACACCGAAATTGCAGACAATGCGGCCGTAGGCCGTGTGCGCACCAAATGTGCGACGGCGATCATGCCCTGCCAGATAAGGACGAAGGCCAGGGGAGCGACCGGCAGCATGAAGCGCTGGCCTTCGTCGAATGGCCAAAGCAGATACACCGTAAAGTAGGCAAGGAAATACCAAGCGAGCAGCGCTCTCCGGCTATCGAATGCGCAGGAGACCAATCCGCACAGTAGCAACGCAAGAGTCATCACGGCTGGTGCCGAATACCAGCTCGGCATCAGGTAGCCGGCGCGTGTGAGCAGCACGGCGATGTGAGATGCCTGGACGGGAGCGTTTGACGCCCACCGAAGAACCATTCGACCGGCGCTTGCGGTTCCCAATTCAGGCCGATGGGAATCCGTTGTCAGGAGCACGCTCGCATAACTCCCCATGTGCTGGCCTCGGTAATCCCGGCGCTCCGCGTGCTTGGCCCACCCGATCCACCCGAAGAAAACCAGGAAGCCCGCCAGCGCAGCGAACGCGGCGGTACGCGAAGGGACGGATCGCCCCGAACCGCGGCGCCAGGCCCCGGTAACCAACCACGCAAGCAGGGCGGCGCATAGGGCGATCCCGGCAGATCGAAGAAGAACCGTTGCGGCCGTGGCCAGGCACAAGCCGATCGAAAGAAGCAAGCGGGCCGGCCCTGGTGCTTCTGGCCGGTCGAGGCGCATCAGACACAGAAGCGAAAGACCGGACATGAGGAAGAAGGGCGCATCCGACAGGACGGCCTGTGTCACCAGTTGAAACAGCGGAGCGGAGGTCGCAACCAGAAGGCACGAGGCACCCGCGGCGGCACGCCCCGAGTGTCGTCTCAGCACGAAATACCAAACGACGAGTGCCAGTGTGGCGAATACCGGCATAAGCCGAACGAAAACGTCATAACCCGCCTGGCCGGTAAGGGTAGTAAGGAACGCGAGCAGGAATGGAAAGCCCGGGGGGTACAGGGTGTGTGGTTTGAAGTTGAACTCGTAACGCCCGGTTGCCAGGATGTTATGCGCAAGTCCCATGTACACGGAGGAATCGGCCCCGTAACTCTCGACTCTCTGGACTGTCACGACCTGGAAAACGCAGAGGACAAGGAGACACAGGATAATCGCAGCATCGGCTCTGCCGAGCCCACTTTCGGAGCGAACCGGCCGAAACGCCCTCCCGATGATCTGGTACTGGCTGAGCCGCTGTCGTGTGAGGCTGCGGGTTCCGGCATGCTGCAAGATCGCCGTGGAGTGCTGCGGCACGCAGAAGAGGTAGCGCGATGACGGCTAAACTCTCAGGTGTTTATGCGCGGACGATGCGGCCACGCCAACCGGGCAGAGGATTGTTCGGCAGGTTGCGAGAAATCGGCGCATCGGCACGGACTCCCGGGCCGCTGTGGTGACCATTTTCGCCGGCCGAGTAGCGGCAGTCCCCGCTGCCCTAATTCGCACAAGCAGGAAGGTCCGGTCCACACGCAAGCCCGAACAGGATTGCCCGGTCGTTCTCCGCTTCAACTCGTAACCACGGCGGGTGCTTACCGGCCGCGAGCGAACGCAAGAACTGGGAGGTCCGCTGGCCGTCAAGTGTATCTGTGCCTGGAAATAGCAGAATATGGTGGGAGCCATAACGCAGCATCAGATCGTGGACGTCCTGTTCGGTCCAGCGAATGTTGCTGTAATCGGTACCGACCAGCCCCACCACTGGCCGACCCAGTCCGTACCCGACGGCTTGACCATCTGCGGATACCAGCACTCGAGTGTCACCATCGAGGATGACTCGCAACTTTCCGGAGACAGCCGACTGCACCTCGATGTGGCGTGCGGCTGCCTTGGTCAACGAGCTCCCGATCAAATTACTCGCCCCGTAAGCGATCACCATGATAGACGCCACAGCTATGATCGTCGTGCGTCTGACTGCGGGCTGCCATCTTGTGAAACCCGCGGACCCCAGAAGCAACAACATCGGTAGCAGTGGGACAAATATTCTCTCTCCAAAGCTGATATCGCTCGTAATGCCCAGATAGACCATTCCTACCGTGTATACTGCGGCATAGATCGCGAGGATCAAAACCGAAACGGGCTTACGCTGGCCTGGACGCCTCACAGCCACGATCGCCAGCGTGATCACACAGGCCAAGCAGACGGCGACAAAAGGCGCAGTTTGGCGTGCGAGGCCGAACCCGAAAAACAGGTGATACATCGACACGACGTATGCCTTGCCTATTCCGGCAGGATGAAGTACGTGCTTGGTGACGTACCCTTGCCACGAACCAACTAGCATTTCGTTTCTGATTAGGATTGGAGCCATACAGAAGCAAGCGGTGAAGAACGAAACAGCCGCCCGGGCAAACTGCGGCCAGCGGAACTGAATAAGGCGCAACACGCATAATAGAGCCAACATGCCAACCATGAGGAGACCGGCATAGCGAATCCAGTATGCGCCCGCAGCCAGTACCCCGCCAAGGACTGCGGCCGCCATCGAGTCCTGTGTTGCCGTCTGCGAAGCCTGGATTAGCAGTAAAGCCGCCATCGTCATGGCTGTGAACGCCAGCTCGGAACCTAAGGATGAGGAGAACGCCAACAGGGCCTGGTTCAGACACATCATCACCAGCGCAACACGGGCGGCTCCCTGATGAATGCCCAGCCGCCGCGCGAGTTGCAGAAACAAGGGTGCCAGCGCCACGAACGCCAAGAAGGAGACCACATACCCAGATGCTTCGCCGCTGAGACCTGTCGCAGACAAGGCCACGATGAGAAGAGAATAGCCCGGCGGAAAGTGTGTCGAAAACGCTGGCACTACGCCGGGACGAAGCTCCGTTTCATAGTAGGGTATGGACGTTGAGACACCGTGTCCGGTAGCGATATTGTTCGCCACGCTCAAGTACTGGTAGCTGTCGTTAGCGACGTTGACGCCTAGGACCCAAATCCGCAAGCCCAGACACGCAGCCGCCACCGACAGCCACACCGATGTTTCTCGAAGACTATACACGCCTGTTCTCACAAGGCTGTAGCTGGAATTTTCGCCGATTGTGCCTCTCCCTCCATGCTATCTCAAACCTCTCGATCCGACTTTGGACGTCTCTCAGGCAGGTCAATGTCTGTAACCCAGCCCCTTGGGGAACTGACCGAGAGCAGAGTCCCCCGTGGGACAGCGTGGTTCGCTATGCGCGGCGGTTAGCAGGGCCGATACGGTCGTCAGCCGGCCGTGAGGCTCAAGATCGATCCAAGCGTCGCGGCGAAACAGTTTCCTGAACGCCCGCAACGAAATCGAACCAATTCGCATCCCGAACGCAACCGATTCAGGACACTTTTGCCTTCTTGCGCGCTAGCAAGAAGACGTTGTCATGCAGATTGATAGACACGCTGGCCCGTCCCAGTCGTGTGCCCACAAGTCGCGCGGCAATCCCCTTCAGTGGACGGATTTCGTGGCTCAGCGTTTCCGCTGCGTACTGAACGGTGAACCTCTTTCCCAGAGTAGTCGCCTCAACCACCTCAAGACCGCAGGATTCCAGTAGGATGCACAGCGACTGCCGTGAAAAAAGGTTCAGGTGCTCCGGTGGAATTACCAGGTGCCACCTCACTCCGGCCACTTTCGAAACCAAACTGCCAGAGTCGGGTGTACTAATCGCCAGCACCCCACCACTCTTCAACAAGACGGCACTTTTTGTCACATCCCGCGCCGGGTCTTCCATGTGCTCGATTACGTCCCACATCGTGATCGCATCAAAACACGAATCCTTAAAGTCTTGTCCCACCAGCAATCCAGTCCGTACGTCGAACCCTCTACTTCTGGCCGTCTGGCTCGCATGGCCGCTCACCTCGACGCCCGATACACTCCAGCCTCGGGCGCGGGCCATGCCCATGAAGAAACCTGTGGCCGCTCCAACATCTAACAGCTTGCCGGCTCGTCCGGATATGCGGGCGATATGATCGAGATAAGCCATGAACGTAGGCACCATTGCCTGTTTGTCCCGGTCGTAATCCGGATAGCCGAAACCATGGTCACCCCCCTCGAAATAGGTTCTGGAATAGATCTGGTGAGGGTCCTCGGGCACCGGCCAAACAAAGAGATGGCGGCAAGCTTGGCAGCGGTAGTACGTATAGCCAGACTTTACCCAGCAACTCTCGGCAGTTGCTGAACAGATAATACACCTGGCGGTACGCGTGGACATATCGTGAAACCCTCTATTATTGTTGCTGGATCGCCGCTCCGTAACGCAGCAAGTGAGCTACTTCTTGTCGCTCTCGGCGAATCTGGCATCGCCCGCTGGACAACATACCTCGTAGACAAAACCAAAATCCTCCCGCTTGCGTAATCGCAAGCTGGCTCGATCCTGAAGCATTTTCTCGACTTGCCACGTGGGCTAAGCTGTGTACGCGCACGGCATGAAATGCGAATTACCGACCACGAAGGCATTGTACTCCATCACGTGGATGGGCAGCCGAAGGCTGAACAGCATCAAGTTGAGATCGCCCCTGTCGCTGCCGTCGAACTCCATTGCGTACTTCCGGCTGATCAAAGAAACGACGCGCGAGCGAGTCTCCGGTGGCGCGCAAAACTGAAGTTGCAGAAAAGAACCCTGCGCAGGAATACAGGATGAGGATGAGTCTCCGGTGGTTTTCCACAAACTCCGCGAAGCCCACCACCAGGCGCCTGCCAAAGGCCAGCCGTGGCTCCGTTACAGTGTCTGAAAGTATCCATCGGCACGTCGCTTGGCGGGGCATACCGATCGACGCCCGTGATCTTATAGCCCTTCTTCCCGAGTTCGCGGCTGATGTAGCCCGAAGCGCAACCGATATCCATCACCGGGGCTCCCGCAAGAATACGCAGTCATGCAAGAGTGTTAGGGCTTATATAAGTAAGCTTTGGCTGATCATTCGCAAGCTCCCAAGGCTGAGTAAGATCGATTGTGCGTTGATATAGGACACCGAGGTCCTGCGCCCACGCGAGCCACGCGGCCTTCACCACATTGAAACCGTACTTCACCCCGTTTACGTGACGGATCTCATTGCCGTAGAAGGTAGGGATAGCCTGTTCATCGACGCGGAGCGAAAAGACCGGGACGGGCTGAGTTGGAAAGAACCAACAGCCTGGACTGCGCATTTCATCCTACCATGTTCACCCAAGTCCTCCCGATACGCACAGCCGGTCCATCGCAACGCCTGCGCCACGTTCTTCTCGTGCTACACTGCCTCACATGCCGGAGCTTCGCGATGTGCCGGACTCGACGCCGCCGTTTTTGGGAAGCTGGCGACGCGTCTATGCGGCCGTGCTGGTCTACCTCGCGGTGGTGATTCTGGCGGCATACTGGTTCACGCGTGCCTACCGATGAGAGCTCTGGATTGGGTGGTTCTGCTCGCCTCGCTCGTCTCCATCGTCGCTTACGGCTTGTACCGCAGCCGCGGCAGCAACACGGTGGACCGCTACCTGCTTGCTGGCAAGACCATGCCGTGGTACGCCATGGCGCTTTCCATCATGGCCACCCAGGCCAGCGCCATCACGTTCATCTCGACGACCGGACAGTCTTACACGGATGGCATGCGGTTCGTACAGGCGTACTTCGGCCTGCCTATCGCCATGATCGTGGTCTGCGCGACCGTGGTGCCGGTGTTCTATCGCGCCCGCGTCTACACCGCGTATGAGTACTTGGAGAGCCGGTTCGACGCCAAGACGCGCGCGCTGGCGAGCGTGATCTTTCTCTGTCAGCGCGGCATCTCGGCCGGTCTGACCATTTACGCACCGGCCATCGTGCTCTCGGTGATTCTGGGTTGGCCGGAGCGCGCCACCACGATGCTGATGGGCGGGGTTGTGGTCACCTACACCGTGATCGGCGGGATCAAGGCAGTTACGTGGTCGGACGTGCAGCAGATGGGCGTCATCGTGCTCGGTCTGCTGATCGCGCTGGTCACCGTCATCGTGATGCTGCCGCATGCGGTTTCGTTTGGCGACGCGGTGTATCTGGCCGGCGCGGCGGGACGGCTGAACGCGGTTACGACTAACTTCAACTGGAACGACCGGTTCAATATCTGGAGCGGCCTGATCGGCAGCACGTTTCTGTTTCTGTCTTACTTTGGGTGCGACCAGTCGCAGGTGCAACGGTATCTCACGGGCCGCTCGATCGCCGAAAGCCGGCTCAGCCTGTTGTTCAACGCCGTGGCCAAAATTCCGATGCAGTTTTTCATCCTCTTCATCGGCGCCATGGTGTTCGTCTTTTACGTATTCGTCGAGCCGCCGGTGCTGTTCCAACACACCGAACTCGACCGGATCGCGCAGGCGAGTGAGTATCGCGGTGTCGAGACGCGGTATCACGAGGCGTTCGAGCGGCGCCGGGAAGCCGCGCTCGAATTGTCCCAGGCGCGCCGCACCGGCGACCCAGCGGCCCGCGCGCGCGGATTGGCCGATTACCGCGGCGCGCAGCAATCGCTCGACGCCGCCCGCGCCACAGCCGCGCGCCTAGTGGAAGAGCACGGCGGCGAGAAGGACTTCAGCGACACCAATTACATCTTCCTGTCGTTCGTGACGCGATACCTGCCGGCGGGCATCGTGGGGCTGGTGATTGCGGTGATCATGGCCGCCACCATGTCGTCCAGCTCGGGCGAAATCAATTCGCTCGCCACAGTCACCGTGGTGGACCTTTACCGCAGGCACTTTCACCGCGGCGCCAGCGACCATCATTATCTGAAGGCCTCGCGCTGGGCCACTCTGTTCTGGGGGGCTTATGCGGTCGCATTCGCGGGCTGGGGCAAGAAGCTTGGATCGCTGATCGTGGCCGTCAACGTGGTGGGATCGCTATTCTACGGCTCGCTGCTGGGCTGTTTTGTGGTGGCGTTCGCGTTCAAGCGGGTCGGCGGCACGGCCGTGTTCCTGGGCATGCTGGCGGGCGAGGCAGCCATCTTCTGGGCGTTCCTGCGCGGCAACATTTCCTATCTCTGGTTCAACGTGATCGGCTGCGTGGTGGTGGTGACGGTGTCGCTGGCGCTCACATGGCTCGCGCCTGGAGTTTTCGCCAAGACCTCGGTGCGGGATCGGAAGGACGAGAACGGCTAGGGCCGATTCCGAGGTAAGAAGAGAAACCGCTCCCTTTGGTCGCGGCTCCGATGGGCTTTCAGAGCAGACCGTTTTCGAGTTGGAGACGGTTGAGGGCGGCGCAGAGGCGGGATAGGATTTGCGTGAAGCGCAGCCAGTTCTCGCCGCAGCGCTCCTTATTGGAAAACTGGCGGAACTCGGCGACGATCGAGTCGCAACGCTCGTCGAGAGCGGCGAGTTGTTCATGGGGCTGAAGCTGGCGGGGCCTGGCAGCCGGCGTGGTGCGGCGGAATCCGGCGATGGCCGCCACGAGCCGTGGGGAGTTCTCCGGGACGAGTTCGATGACTTCGCCGTTGAGATGGAGCGCGCCATCGCGGATGGAGGGGACGAGGGCGCGATACGTATCCGGAGGGATGGAAGTAAGTTGAGCGAGCTCGAAGTAAGTGGCGCCGAACTCCTCCCAGAGGTGGACGATCTTGTCCGCGTTTCTGCCATCGATTCCGAGGTGACGGGAACAGAAGTCGCGCCAGCACGACGATTGGCGAAGATACGCGCGCGTAGTGCGGAGGCGATGGAGGCAAGCGGCCTGGGCGGCGGAACAGCGGCCGGCGACGAGGCCGAATGCGTGAGACTGGCCGAGGACGGAACCGAGGTCCAGCGTGGCGGCGGGATCGGGTTTAGGGGTTGAATGAGGCATGTTACACGTGGCGCCAAAGCGGGGTGAATTTGCCCCGTTTTCGGCGAACTAAGTTATTGAAGTCTAACAAAACGGCAGGTCGAAAACGGGGCAAATTCGCCCCGTTTTGGCTACCGGGCCGGCGAAATTGTGCGAAACCGGCTCCGCGGGGACTTCCCGTAGTTACTGTGACATGGGCGTTGGAGGGCGCGGCTGCGGGGCGAGCGGGCCGGCAGTTGGAATGAAGTGAACCCCTGGGCTGAGACACGAAGTTAAGGGGGTTATCGCCGTTCGCTGAAAAAGCATTGCACGGCGGGGTTGATGTCGTCCACTCTGGTTGTACCTGAGCGGAGGATAGGGCAA
>Ga0181529_10000230_pt1 | contig 82269 bp, 62 predicted proteins | sample PEATcosm2014_Bin_36_FD_119763 | JGI IMG/M metagenome (GOLD analysis project Ga0181529, IMG submission 119763) | Peatland microbial communities from MTU Mesocosm Facility, Houghton, MI, USA - PEATcosm2014_Bin10_30_metaG | ecosystem: Environmental > Terrestrial > Soil > Wetlands > Peat | place...
CAATCTCTGCGTTTGCGGAGGACCCCTGTTGGTCCGCTATGACCTGGAGACCATCCGCCACCGATGGCTCCGCCGCGAAGTGGGCCACGGACCCTCCAATATGTGGCGCTATGCGCCGGTCCTGCCGCCGCTGAACGAGCACATCGTGACGCTCGGCGAAGGCTGGACGCCGCTCATCCGCACGCGCCGCCTGGGCGCGCGCATCGGCGCCGAATCGCTGTGGGTAAAGGACGAAGGGCTGAATCCCACCGGCTCTTTCAAAGCCCGCGGACTATCGTGCGCCATTTCCATGTGCGTGGAACTGGGTATCAAGAAGGTAGCCATCCCCTCGGCCGGCAACGCCGCCAGCGCCCTGGCCGCCTACGCCGCCGCGGCCGGCATCGAATCGCACATCTTCATGCCGCGCGACGTTCCGCAGGCGAATTACCTGGAGTGCAAGGCGTATGGCGCCCACGTCACGCTGGTGGACGGACTGATCAGCGACTGCGGCAAGATTGTGGCGACGCGCGGTCCGGTGGAGGGCTGGTTCGATATCAGCACGCTGAAGGAGCCGTACCGCATCGAAGGCAAGAAAACCATGGGCTACGAAGTGGCGGAGCAGATGGATTGGGAGATCCCGGACGCCATTTTCTATCCCACCGGCGGCGGCGTGGGCCTGATCGGCATGTGGAAAGCCTTCCAGGAAATGGAGACGCTGGGTTGGATCGGCGGCAAGCGGCCGAAGATGATTTCGGTACAGGCGGCGGGCTGCGCGCCCATCGTCCGCGCGTTTGAAGAAAACCAGCCGCGCAGCACCTTCTTCGAGAACGCCCATACCGTGGCCGCGGGACTGCGCGTGCCCAAGGCGCTGGGCGATTTCCTGGTGCTCGAAGGCGTGCGCGACTCGGGCGGCACGGCCATCGCTGTCAGCGACGACGAAATGCTGGATGCCGGCGCGCAACTGGCCTCCGACGAGGGTATCTATGCCGCGCCGGAAGGCGCCGCCTGCGTCTCGGCCGCGCAAAAGCTGATCGCCTCCGGCTTCCTCAAACCGACCGACCGCATCGTGCTCTACAACACCGGCTCCGGCATCAAATATCCCGAGGCGTATTCCACGCGCTTCCCGCGCACCGCGGCCGGCGAACAGGACAAACTCGGCGGCCTGATCACTCCGCGATGAAAGACGTCGCGCTGCTCGCCCTGGAACACGCCGCCATCCGCGGTGTGGAGTACGCCGACGTCCGCGCGGTGGAAACGCGCGAGCGCGAGGTGACCACCAAGAACGGCAAAGCCGGCCACGTCTCCAGTTCCGAATCGGTGGGCGTGGGCATCCGCGTTTTGGCGCACGGCTGCTGGGGATTCGCCGCTACCGACGATCTGTCGCGCGACGGCATCGCCCGCGCCGCTTCGCTGGCCGTGGAGATTGCCCGCGCCGGCACCGCCGCCAAGAAGCAGGATGTCGCGCTGGCGCCCGAAGAAGCCCACGAGGCCGTCTGGGTTTCGCCGTGCCGCATCGATCCGTTTTCCATTTCGGTGGAGCGCAACCTGGGCGAATTGCTGGCGGTGGATGCCGAACTGCGGCGCGACCCCGCCATTACGCTGGCCGAGGCGTCCATGACGTTCACGCGCGAGCGCCAGGTCTTCGCCTCCACCATCGGCAGCCTGATCGACCAGACGCGCGTCACTTCCGGCGCCGGCTTTGCGGCCACCTGCTACAAAAACGACGATATCCAGAAGCGGTCTTACCCGAATTCGTTCGGCGGGCAGTATCAGCTCAAGGGATATGAGCTGGTGGAGGAGCTGGATCTGCGGGCGCACGCGCCGCGCATCGCCGAAGAAGCCATCGCGCTGCATGCCGCCGACCAGTGTCCGGAGGGCGAATTCGATCTCATCCTCGACAGTTCGCAACTCGGGCTGCAGATCCACGAATCCATCGGACACCCCATTGAGCTCGACCGCGTGCTGGGCAGCGAGGCCAACTACGCCGGCATGAGTTTCCTGACGCTCGACCAGTTGCACCGCCTGCGGTACGGGTCGGAGATGGTGAACGTGGTGTGCGACGCGCGGCTGGAACACGGCCCGGGCCTGGGGACGTTCGCGTTCGACGACGAAGGGGTGCCGGCGCAATCCAACGACATCATCCGCGGCGGCCGGTTCACGGGCTACATGACGTCGCGCGAGACGGCAGCGGCCGTGGGCGAGCGGCGGTCGAACGGCTGCATGCGCGCCGACGGCTGGGCGCGGCTGCCGCTGATTCGCATGACCAATGTGAGCCTGCTGCCGGGCGGGCAGTCGCTCGACGAGGTCTTCGGCATGGACGACGGCATCTACATGGAGACTAACCGGAGCTGGTCGATCGACGACAAGCGGTACAACTTCCAGTTCGGCTGCGAGATCGGCTGGGAAGTGCGCGGCGGTAAGCGGGTGCGCATGCTGAAGAATCCGAGCTACAGCGGCATTTCCACGGAATTCTGGAACGCCTGCTGCGCCATCGCGGGCCGGGAGCATTGGACGCTATGGGGTGTACCGAATTGCGGCAAGGGGCAGCCCGAGCAGGTGATGGGAACGGGCCACGGCGCCAGCCCCGCGCGATTTCGGAAGATCAAGATCGGGAGCGCGTATGGCGGCTGACGCCATCTTCGAGCAGGTGGTGGACGCGGCGCGCGCGCTCGGCGTGACGGAAATCGAGGCCATCGAGACCTCGCACCACGAGGCCCTCACGCGCTTCGCCAACAACGCCATCCACCAGAACGTGGCGGAACGGGCCAGCCACCTTTCGGTGCGCGCCCTGGTGGAAGGACGCACGGCGCGCGCGTCCACCAACCGGCTGGACCGCGAGGCCATTCGCGACGTGGTTGCCCAAGCCGTCGCCCTGGCGCGCGCCAGCGAAGCCGACGCCGACCTGCTGCCGCTGCCCTCGCCGGCGTCGTACCCAACGGCAGCGCGGTGGTTCGACTCGACCGCTCGATCCACGCCCGCCGGCCGGGCGCAGGCGATCGCCGAAGCCCTCCGCGTAGTGGAAGAGGCGGGGCAAACGGCGGCGGGAATCTATTCCACCGGCGAAGCCAGCTTCTCGCTATTCAACTCGCGCGGCGTGGCGGCGCATCATCGCGAGACCATGGCGCGCTTTTCCATCACCGCCATGGCCGCCGACAGTTCGGGATGGGCCAAAGCCAGTGCCTGCGATCTGGGCGACCTGGATCCGGTAGCGCTGGCAAGGTCCGCGGCGCGCAAAGCCACGCTGTCGCACGCTCCGCGGGAATTGCCGCCGGGCCGCTATACGGTGATCCTGGAACCGGCCGCCGTGCTCGACCTGGTGGGCCAGATGTTCGGCGATTTCAGCGCCACGGCGATCCGCGACGGCCGCAGCTTCCTCAACGATCGGATTGGCAAGAAGATCTTCGGCGACAACATCACCATCCACGATGACGCGCTTGACGCGCTGCAGGCGGGCGCGGCGTTCGATGGCGAAGGCGCACCGCGCCGCCGGTTGACGTTGGTGGAAAGCGGCGTGGTCCGCGACATCGCGTACAGCCGCGCCGCCGCCGCGCTGGCGGGCGTCGAACCGACCGGCCACGGGTTCCCGCTGCCCAACGAATTCGGGGAAGCGCCGGTCAACATCGTGATCGCGGGCGGGGAATCGACGGTGGAGCGGATGGTGGCGTCGGCCGAGCGGGCCATTCTGGTGACGCGTCTCTGGTATATCCGCGAAGTGGACCCGTACGAGAAGATTTTCACTGGAATGACGCGCGATGGCACGTTCCTGGTGGAAGACGGCGCGGTGACCGCCGGGGTGCGCAACTTCCGCTTCAATCAGGGACTGATGGAGATGCTGTCGAACGTCGAGGCGCTCTCGGCGACGGTTCGCGCGTCGGGCGAGGAGACCTTCGACATGGTGGCGCCGGCCATGCTGGTGCGCGATTTCCGCTTCAGCGAGGTGACGCGGTTCTAAGTGAGCGGCGCCGCGCGGAGCGCTCTGCTACGCTAGAGGCGTTCCCGCATGGATCCAGCCACGCTCTCGCTCAGTCTCACTCCGCACGGCCGCCTGCTGCTGGTTTCCGACGCCGACGCACCGCAACTCGAAAGCCACCTCGCGGAGCGGCTGAGGCAGGCGTTCGAACGCGGACCGGGTCACGGGCTTCTCCTGCTGGGCGCCGATGAAGCCGGGACCGCTCTGCCGCCGGGGTACGCGTATTGGCGGGAATTCGGCGCGCGTTATGTGGCCGCGCTCTGCACCCGGCAGACGCCTCCCGTTGCCGCCCCAACGGCTGACGAACTGGAGACACTGGCTGCGGCCGCACCGCCCATGATGGGCGCCGAGTACCTGACCGCCGCGGTGCTGGAGGTTCTGTGGCAGGAACTGGACCGGGCGTTCGGCGTGGAGTTGGCGGAATCCCGATGCGCGGTGCAGGAGTTTCTGAAGCGCCGCAATCCGGCCTGGAACCTGGTGGGCCGCGTCCATTTCAACATCGCCGAGAACCGCAAGGATGCGGAATCTCCCTTCGCGTTCCTGGCAACCTACACCACGCGGTTATCGGCGGCGGCCCAGGCGCAACACTTGCCCCTCGGGCAGGCGCTGTGTGAGTACGCGGGCGCGGCCAACAAGGAGCGCCTGCTGTCGTTGCTGGTTCCGGTCCAGCGGGCGTCGGAGACATGCGCGTGGCTGAAGGAGATGGTCGACGCCGGTGAGATCTTTCACCCGCTGCGATGGACTCCGCGCGACGCCGTGCAATTGCTCCGCGACGTCCCCAAGCTGGAGACGGCGGGAGTGGTGGTTCGCACGCCGGCGGCCTGGCGCGGAAATCGTCCGCCGCGGCCGCGGGTGACGGGCAAGGTGGGCTGCAAAGCGTGCTCGTGATCCAGTTCGACCCATTTCCCGCGCACCAGCGCGAGCCCGTCGGACTTCGCCAGCAGATCGCGGATTTCGGCAGCCGTCAGCGCTTCGCCGTCGAGGGTGACCTCCATTTGGAAGTCGAGCAGCGCGTCCTGTCCCAGCCCCGCCGATGCGGCGCCTGCCAAGGCGAAGGCTAAGGCGGTGAAGGCGAAGCGCGCCAAGAGGGCGGCAGCCGCGCCCGCCGCGAAGCGCAGCGCGCGGAAGCCGCCGGCGGCCACGCGTAAGCCGCGTCGCACGGCGGAGTGACCGGGCATCCACGAACCGCCTTACGCGAACTCGATGAGCACGATTCTAAGCTGGTCCCGTACGCAGCGGCTGGTAAGCGACTGAGAGCTCCGCGGTTAGTTAAGTTAACCTAGGGCGGCGGGTCGGCTGTTTGAAAGGGAACCAGCAGAATCGAACGGAATACCGGGTAAGGGTCGTTTGCAGGTTCCGCGAACCACTGACGGCAGGCAACATCCGAGGGTAGCAGGTCTGGCGAGTTTCCGATAAGAAAAACCCACTCTTGCCAAGTGCCCTCAACTCCCGCGTTAATCGGAGTCAGGCTGAATGCAGCAAGATGGTCCGTGCGTTCTCGTTAGAGTCGGCGAAACGCATTTCGCTGTGGGCGTTGCCGCTCGCCTTTGTGCTGCGTCTGCCAACTTTTCGGGCAGGCGTCCGGGGGCGGCCCGCCGAAACGCAAACCAGTCACTAAACGTGCCACGCCGGTGCGTGTAGATGAGAACGCGTGCCGGCGATGGATTGGCCCAGCGGCCAACGCGGCCCCTCTGCACGCCACCAGGAGGGAGATCCGTTTGGCTGCGGACCCTTTAACAGTTCGGAAAGTTGCCCGGACGAAAAGGGGTGTTTTCAGTTCAGGACCGCTTGTCAGTTCCCCGTGGGTATCCTCTCCGCGTGATCGATAACGATGGTGTCCTTCGGAATATCTGCAGTCTTTACCAACTTCAAACCAAGCTGCTGTTCCACAGCCTTGAAGATATTCGGAAGGCCGCTGGGTTCGGTCCCTTGTATTGCACCCGCAGCAAGTACCGCTGGCCCAACCTCGATGTTGTTGTTCCCCTCGTCGAATTTCAGCTTCAAATCATACAGTCCGGTCAGTCCGGTTTTGTCCATCACGTAACCATTGTGACTTCCAGGCAAGGTCACCCTGGACTTGAGGAATTCGGCTAGCTGGGGCAAGGTGTAGTCCTGAAATGTAGCGTAATAACCACCATGATCGAACCTAAGCACCACTCCATGACCGGGAGGTAACGAGGGGAAACCGTCGGGATCGATCTTCGGCGGCCCAGTTAGCAGAACGGGGGCGTTCGGATCGGCGGATTGATCGGCGGACGCCTTCAGCTTCGCCCCTGCCGGCGCCACCACGAGTTCATAGCCCGGGAACATTCTGGTGTCGTGGTGGAGTTGCATCTTGAACTGGTCAATCAGGAACCGCTGGAACATGAGTTCGAAGTCGTGTCTGCTTGTGTCAGGCGGCATGACTGCCGTGAACATGTACAACTGGGCGCCGTTTCCCGAAATCCAGCCCGGACCTGATACGTTCTCGGGCTCCACGCGGAATGCGGTCGCCACTAGATCTCCCAGCCATGCCTTTTGCCACGTCACGCGGCCCGGCGAACTGGTCCCCGGACCGCCTTTCATACCCCGGGCGCCCGGTCCTCTTTGATCGAGCTTTATCGTGGCCGCATCGAATTGAATTGGCCCTTGGCCACCGACAGGCGTGTGGGAGCCCAGCAGAAGTGCAAGCGCGGTAGATAATATTGGATTTCTCATCAGCTACACCCACGGGCAACCTAGCATCGGCTCCAGGGCATTGGTCACTTGCCGCCCGTCCCCAACCGGGAGCCGCGCCGATAGCACTATGCGCTTGTCGACCGCACCCAGCGCCCCAGCCTTGCTGCCGGGTAAGGGGCTTGTGCTGTCGCCGCACACTAAAGATTTAGTACTAAACTGAAGAATTGTCAATCCCTAAAGGCTTTGGGATTGCTGGGTCCTGCGACAGGACGGGACAATTGCGGACAAGAAACGGCGATTGCGGTGACTACAAAGCCGCCGGTCCAGCGCCTCGGCTGCCCGGTCAAGGTCAACTGACGGGATGCACTTTGCGACCTCTCGCACTCGTCGCCCGCGCGCGAGAAGATCTGACTGTGCTTGCGAAGGCGAGAATGGAAATGGAAGGCACCGCCTACGCACAGGAGCTGGACCGGCGCATGATGATCCTGCACGGGCGGCACGTAAGGCTATCGGACAAGGCCGAAGAGCCTCTCGGATCTCGACAGTGACCCCTTATGTCTGCTGTGATCTGCGCTTCGACACCAGCGTCACAGCCTCGTAACGGAATTCGGGGCATGCGCGTGAAGCCGTTTGCCCGAAAGCCCAATGGCCATCGCCAGACCGATCCCGAGCAATCCGAACGACGCCGGCTCGGGCGTCGCCCCCGATTTGGGCCCCGAGTAAGAATAGGTGGTCAGGGTGCCCTGAATGTCCGTTGATCCGCCATCCTCCAGCAGATCCATGGGAAGCAGGCTGGGAATCGCCTGCGCGGTGACGCCGGTGGAGGTCAGGGAACTCGTAGGAATTTGGAATTCGAGCGCGAGTTGGTTGCCGGTCAGACAACTCGCGGAGTCGATTAGGCAGCCGAGGACGGAGAGCTGAATCGTTCCGCTGGAAAATACCGAGATCTGGCCGGAAATGAATGACGACTCGGTGGCCGAGGCCGCGGCATCGTTGAAAACCAGAGAGGTTGTCGCGAAACTCCCCGGCGATGCGATCCCACCCGCAAAATTCAGAACGATAGTGAAGTTGTCCCCGTCCAGGATGTTGTTGAGCGACAGGTTGGCCACGGCCGGAGATCCCATGTCCTGGGTATCCTGCGTGATGATCCCTCCGAGCGTGATGGTGCCTGCCCGCGCGGCGCTGGATGCCAGAAGGCACACGCAGGCCGCCGCCAAAGAAAGACGAATGAGTTTGGTCATAGATGCTTTTGCCTGAGGTCAGCAACCGTTGTGGTTGGAGCAGACGTTATTGTGCTGGGAAACCGCCAACGTTGTAGTGCCGAAGTCGTTTGTGTTTCCGGCAAACGCATTGGAGCCGACCACCGCACTGCCAGCCGTTTGCACGCCGAGGATGACACCGGAAATCGAGTTATTGGTAATGGTGGCGGCGGCGCCGGCTTCCACGTAGATACCGGTGTTGCCGCCGGTAATCGTGTTGCCGGACACGACGCCGCTTGCCGAGATGACAATTCCCTGCGTACCAAACCCACCGACGATCGTTGAGTTTGAAACCGTCGCCGTAGCAGCCAGAATGCCGTCGTTGTTGTAGCCGCCGATCATGGTATTCACTACCGAGACATGGGCGCCATAAACACCGTTCCCCAAAGTACCGGATATGGTTGAGTTCAGGACAGTAAGGTCGCCCGCCCCCGAAGCTGCCGCGACACCCGCCTCGCATTGCGACATGGTTACGTGGTCCAGCCGTGCGTTGGTGCCGGTGTCGATACAGTCGGAGTTGTTGAATCCCGTGACGGTGCCGTTCAGAATCTCTGTTCCCGGCTGGCTGCCGCCGATGCCGGGCTGTTGGGCTGCGGTGCAGCCGGTGCAGGAGATGGTGAATCCGTTCAGGTCCAACGTGACGTTGGGCGCTGTAATGCTGATCGCGGACGTGCTAGCCGCTACCAGGTTGCCCGATAGCCGGTAGCTTCCGGACTGGCTGATGATATACGGAAATCCTCCCGCACCTTGCACCGTGGCCTGGTTGATGAGTGTGACGCCGTCCACCGCGAATACAGGAGCGGCCAGCGCCAGCGCAGCGGTGAAGCAGCAAATCGAATGGGTGAAGTGTTTCATGGTTATCCTCTTCGTTCGGTTGGGTAAGTTCAATGGTGAGGGCAGCGGCGATGTTCAGCGTGGACCCGAGCGTGATTTCAGCCTTAGGGTTAGGGTTAGGGCGAAAGTCAGAGAGCCGGCATGAGCCAGCAGTCCGGATATCGTGACGAGTCGATGAAACACTTGTTCCTCCTCCGATTGGCACTCCGATCTTCGGATCGGGGCCGCTTGCCGGAAACGTCATACCGGAAGTGCCCAGGGAAGGGCCGCTTGCGAGAATGCGCCGGCTACTCGTGCGAGGATAGGGCATCCCGGAGCTTGAGGCACTAGCGGTTCTGCTAGCCGCAATACTTCATAAATCGAATTGCGTGTGCGAGCATCCTAGCGGTTCTGGTAGCGGCGAACACCACCCGCGCCGGCATCCCCGAACCGCCTTACGCGAATTCGATGAGCACGATTTCCGGGCGCGTTCCGACGCGCATGGGAGGTCCCCACGTGCCGGCGCCGCAGGAGGTGTAGACCAGCATGTTTCCCAGACGGTTCAGGCCGTAGCGAAACTGTTTGAAGACGCGCGCGGTGAAGAACGTGATCGGGAACATCTGGCCGCCGTGAGTGTGGCCCGCCAGCAGCAGCGAGACGCCGGCGGCCTCGGGAACGGGGAGCGCGTGCGGCGAATGACACAGCAGAATAGCCGGTCCGCCGGGGTCGCAGAGCGTCCGCAGCAGGGACTGAAAGCGGCGGGGATCGGCCGATTCGCCGTAGGGGACGCCGAGGATTTGCACTCCATCAAGCGTCACCTTCTGGTTGTTCAGGACGCGGATGCCGGCGCGCCGGACGGCGTCAAGATAGGGGCGGGGATCGGAGAATTCTTCGTGATTGCCGTTCACGAAATACGCGCCCAGCGGGAGGGCGAGATCGGTCCACGCCTCGAGCGCCTGGGGATCGAACAGTCCTCCGTCAAAGAGATCGCCGGAGAGGAATGCAGCGTCGGGGGCCAGTGTGCGGAGCTTGGACACGATGCGGCCCATGAATCGCGGTCCGTTGATCGCGCCCAAATGCGTGTCCGTGACCAGCGCGGCGCGGCGGCCTACCCAGGCCGGCGGCAGGCCCGGCAACGACACCGAAATACGCTGCACGCGGACCAGGCGCGCGTTGACCAGGCCGTAGATGCCGGCGGCGACCGCCAGTCCGAAGACGACCGCGGCGAAGGCGCCGTGGTCTAGTGGATAGACCAGCCAGCAGGTGCAAGCGGCCACAAGGAAGAGATCCATGAATCCCAGCCAGACGGCAGCGGCGAGGTACAGCGATCGCACCAGAGGATTGTAGTAGCGGCGGCTGAGCAGCGTGGTGGCGATAAAACTGACGGAGGCAGCCGCGACGGCCGCGCGGAACAACGGCGTCGAAGGGGGATGGAGCGATACCCAGGTCTGGAAAACAAACCAGTGGCCCAGAAACAAAATGGACTGAACGACGGCGACGAAAACCGCGATTCCGGCGCGCAACTTACTCCGCCGGTTTCCGCAGCGCCCGCAGGTCGATTCCCAAGGCCTGACATTTCTTATAGAGGTGGCTGCGTTCCAAGCCCAGCGACTTGGCGGTGTCGGTCATACGCTGGTTGTGGCGTTTCAGCTCGCCCAGAATCTGCTCGCGCTCGAAGCTGCCGACGCGGTCGGAGAGCGGGCCATCGAAGCGCGCGGCAGCGCCCGGGTCGGCGGATTGCGGACTCTCGCCCGTCACCTGCGGCAGCGCCATGCGGACAGCCGCGCGGTCCACGGGACCATCGGCCAGCAGCAGCAGGCGCTCCACCACGTTGCGCAATTCGCGGGCATTTCCCGGCCACGGGTAGCGCTGTAGATCGAGGATGGCGTCGGGCTCGAACGGCTTGGCCTTCCATCCGTTCTGCGCGGCCACCTGCGCGGCGAAATGATGCACCAGCGCGGGAATGTCTTCGGCGCGGTCGCGGAGAGCCGGCAGGAACAAGGGGAACACGTAGAGGCGGTGGTAGAGATCCTGGCGGAACGCGCCCTTGCGGACCAGGTCGTCGAGATTGCGGTGCGTGGCCACCACCACGCGCACGTCCACCGGAATGGGCCGGTCGCCGCCGACGCGCTCCACCTGGCGTTCTTCCAGGACGCGCAGCAGCTTGGCTTGCATCACCACGGGCATGTCGCCGATTTCGTCGAGAAACAGAGTGCCGTGGTTGGCCTGTTCGAATTTTCCGACGTGGCGCGACGCCGCCCCGGTGAAGGAGCCTTTTTCGTGGCCGAACAACTCGCTTTCGATCAGTTCGCCGGGCACGGCGGCGCAGTTCAAGGTGACGAACGAGCCTTCGCGCCGCGGGCTGCGCTCATGCAGGGCGCGCGCAATGAGTTCCTTGCCGGTTCCGGTTTCGCCCAGAATGCAGACGCGCGATTCGCTGGCGGCCACGCGGTCCACCTGCGCCATCAGGCGCCGCATGGTCTCGCCCGTGTAGATGATCTCGTGCTTGCCGACGCGCTGCCGCAGATCGCGATTCTCTTCCTCCAGGCGCTTGAGCTTGAGGACGTTGTCGATGGTGAGCAGCAGCTTGTCGGTGGAGAGCGGCTTCTCCAGAAAATCCACGGCGCCCAGACGGGTGGCGCGGACCGCCATTTCGATGTTGGCCTGCCCGGAGATCATGACTACCGGCAGCAGAATGCCCGCGCCGCGAAGCTCCTCCAGCAAGGTGAGGCCATCCTTGCCGGGCATGACCACGTCGGAGAGCATAAGATCGAAGGGCTGCGACTTCACCAGGTCCAGCGCGCGGGCGGCGTTGTCGCAGACGGTGGCCTCGTGTCCGGCCATGCGGAAGGCGCGCGCCAGGGAAGCCAGCGTGTTGGCGTCGTCGTCGACTATCAGAAGGTGTGCCATGTTAGGGGTCCCGGTTAGGGCTTGATAAACCGCGAACCCTGCCCGCGCAGGTGGGGGGCGGGCTTGGGGCGGCGGAGTTCCAGCACCAGGCTCATCACCAGCCGCTCGATGAGATCGCGGATCTCGCAGTGCTCCGCATAGCTCACGCCGATAGGATCTTCCACGTCCCATTCCAGGACGCGCGGCGCGATGTTGTCGGGCAGGGGCGAGCCGCTGAGGTTGACCACGATATCGAACTGCGCGCGGCCGAGATGGCGGATGCTCTTGGGGAAATGATCGCGCAGATCGAGGTTGCGCTCGCTCATGGCGCGCAGGGTGTCGGGCGCCACCGAGAAGGCGGGGCTGAGACCCGCGCTGGCCGGCGTGAGGACATCGTTGCCATAGGAACGCGCGAAGGCCTCGGCCATCTGGCTGCGGCAGGAGTTGCCGATGCAGACGAAGAGAATGCGCGTCTTGGGTTCGCTCGAGGGCGTCGGGTTCACAGTTTCTCCAGGAAGAGCTCATGTACGCGGCGATCGCCCGTGAGCTCGGGATGGAACGTGGCGGCCAGATGGCGGCCCTGCTCCACCAGTACGGGATCGCCGGCATAGCGGGCCAGGACGCGGGCGCCGTTGCTCACGCGGCGGATGATGGGCGCGCGGATGAAGACGGCTTCCAGCTTGCCGGGCGCGGTGCGTTGTTCGAAATCCGGTTCGGGATCGAGCGAGGTGACGCGGCTGTCCACCTGGCGGCCGTAGGCGTTGCGCTCCACCTCGATATCCATCAGCCCCAGGCTCTCTTGTGTTGGGTTAGAGACTTCGGCGGCCAGCAGGATGGCGCCGGCGCAGGTGCCGAAAATCGGCTTCTCGCGGCCGAATGCGGCGAGCTTTTCCATCCAACCTTCGTAGCGCAGCAGTTTCAACATGGTGGTGCTTTCGCCGCCCGGAATGACCAACCCGTCGATGGACGCGAGCTGTTCGGGATCGCGCACGTAGACCGGCTCGGCGCCGGCCGCGGCCAGCGCCTCGCCGTGCGCCGCGAAATCGCCTTGCAGCGAAAGCACTCCCACCTTCTTCATGGCCGCTTCCTTACCAGCCCCGCGTCTGCATCAGTTCGGACTCGGGCAGCTTGGAGATATCGAGACCGGGCATGGCCTCGCCGAGGGTGCGGCTGGCCTCCAGCAGCTTTTCGGGATTATCGAAGTTCTTGGCGGCCTTCACGATGGCCTGGGCGCGCGCGGCCGGGTCGGACGATTTGAAGATTCCCGAGCCCACGAAGACCGCTTCGGCGCCGAGCTGCATCACCAGGGACGCATCGGCCGGCGTGGCGATGCCGCCGGCGGAGAAATTCGGCACCGGCAGTCTGCCGTGCTTGGCCACCCACTCCACCAGTTCCAGCGGCGCTCCCAGGTTTTTCGACTGGTGCACCAGCTCTTCCGGTCCGAGCACGGTGAGCTGCTTCATTTCTTTCACGATGGTGCGGATGTGGCGCACCGCTTCCACGATGTTGCCGGAGCCGGCTTCGCCCTTGGTGCGGATCATGGCGGCGCCTTCGGCGATGCGGCGCAGCGCTTCCCCGAGGTTGCGCGCTCCGCACACGAAGGGAACTTTGAAGGGCGTCTTGTCGATGTGGTTCTCTTCGTCGGCGGGCGTGAGCACTTCGCTCTCGTCGATGAAGTCGACGCCCAGCACCTGGAGGATACGCGCTTCCATGAAGTGGCCGATGCGGGCTTTGGCCATCACCGGAATGTTCACGGTTTTCATGATCTGCTCGATGATGCCGATATTGGCCATGCGGGCCACGCCGCCGTCCTTGCGGATGTCGGAGGGCACGCGCTCCAGCGCCATGACGGCGGACGCGCCGGCGTCCTCGGCGATCTTGGCCTGGTCGGCATTGGTGACGTCCATGATGACGCCGCCCTTGAGCATCTCGGCCAGTCCGACCTTCACGCGGAATAATTCGTTCGTCAATTGAAACATAATCTTCTCAGCTCCTAACTTCTTATGTGGGGCAGGTTGTCAACCTGCGGCGGGTTGTTAACCCGCCTTCCGACGCGCAGTGCAGCGTCCGACCCGCGCTGCAAGTCAGTCAATTTGGCTGCATTTCCGCCGTCTTGTGGGGCAGCCAATCCTGGCTGCCGCCGGCCTTCAGACGGCGCCGGAGAGGAATAGTGCCCGGCGGGGCCGCTTGGAACCGCGACCGGCAGGGAGCGGCCCGGGCGACAGATGAGGCAGCTTCTGTTTCCGAGCGTTCCTACGCTTGAGACTGCGACCCTTCGTCGGGCCGCTCCCTGCGGTCGCGGTTCCAAAGGCCGCCATCCGCGCGAGTTTTCGCGGACGGGAATGAACCGGACCAGCTGTAATTCTGTCGTTCTCATACCATCGCCTGAGCCGGCTCGAAATTGCGCGAAGCGGCTTCGGCTTCTCCGGAAAACACGCGCCCCAGAATCTCCAGACCCGCGCGGATCTGGTCCGGCGGCAACCCCGCAAAACTCAATCGCAGCGCTCCCGGATCGCGGCGCGACACTGCGAACCAGCGGCCCGGCAGGTACGCCACTCCTTCTTTGCGCACGCGCGGGAGCAACTCTTCGGCATCCAGCGGCTCGGGCAGACGCACCCACACATTCATGCCGCCTTCGGGCCGCGTCCAGCGCGTACCCGCGGGCAGGAAATCGCGGCAGGCCTCGAGCGTGGCGCGCAGGCGTTCGGCGCCGGCCTGCAGCACGCGCGCGCGATGCGCCTCCAGGCGTCCCGATTCGGCGAATTCCAGCAGCACCGCCTGCGAAAGCTGGTCGGTATGCAAATCGGAGGTTTCCTTGGCCTGCCGCAGGCGGTCGATAAGCGGCTTGGGTCCGAGCGCCCATCCGACCCGCAGGCCGGGAAAGCTGATTTTCGAAAAACTGCGCAGCAGCACCGTGCCGCCGCGCTCTTCCAGTTGCTTAAGCGCCGGCAGATCCTCGCCGGAATAGCGCAGCTCGCCGTAGGCATCGTTTTCCACTACGGGGACGCCCGCGCGGGCGGCGGCTTCGAGCAGCGCGCGGCGCGCCGGCAGGGGCAGCGTGGCGCCGGTGGGATTCTGAAAATTGGGCGTGACCACCAGGAAGCGCGGACGCTCCCGCTCCAGCACACGCTCCAGGTGCGTGACGTCCAGTCCTTCCGCGCTCACCGGAATGCCGGTGAGTTGCGCGCCCGCGCCGGCCAGCAGATTCTTGAGCCCAGTGTAGACGGGATCTTCGGCCACCACGGAATCTCCGGGACGCACCAGCACGCGGGCGATGAGGTCGAGCGCCTGCTGGCAGCCGTTGGTGACGATGAGGTCGTCGCCCGGCGCGGCCAGTCCATGACGGCGCGCGTCTTCGAGCAGGTAGCGGCGCAGCGGTTCGTAGCCGCTGGGAGAGCCGAGTTGCAGGATGCCGGCCAGATCCGGCCGATTCAGAACGGCGGTGCAACTGGCGCGGAAATCCTCCAGCGGAAACAGGTCGTGCGAGGGGCGGGACATCACGAAACTGATGCCGTCGTGGCCGAAACCGGCGGGGCTTCCGGAGACCGCCGTCTCGCTGCGTTCCAGCAAAGTTCCCCAGTCGAGCGCCGACCCGGCGCGCGGCGGAGCTGCCGTGACAAAGCTGCCGCGACCCACCTGGCCGGAGATGAGACCCTCCGTCTCGAGCAGTTCGTAGGCGGCCGACACGGTGGCGCGATTCAGTCCAAGCAGGCCAGCCAATTCGCGAGTGGCCGGCAAGCGAAAGCCTCGGCCGAACTCTCCCGAACGAACCCGAAGCGCTATCTGCTCATACAATTGGCGATAGAGCGGCACTTCTGAATCCGGCGAGAGCGCAAACTGCCCGTCCATTGATCCAAACCATACCATATTGGATGGGTCGGCGTCTATTGCTGGTCATCCACGATGCGCGATTCGGCGGAGAACTTCTTGTAATTGCTATAGGTGATGTCCTCTTCCTGGTGGAAACCCTTCACCACCAGGAGCCGCGCGTTGAAGGTGACGCTGAAGTGCTTGGGCAGCCAGACCTCGCTGTTGACGCGGGTGAATTCCACGTGCAGGCGGGCGCCTTTCTGGACCCGTGCCACGATTCCGCCGAAAGCAATGGTATCGATGGATTCGGCCTCAATCTTGACCGGCTGGTAATCGCTTTTGGAGATCCAGATGCGGCCCTGCAATTTGCCGAAGAAGCGCAGATCGCCGTTCTTGAACTGATACCCTTTGCGGGGAGTGCCTTCCACCACCCAGACGGGCATGCCGTCGATCTGCTCGTCGGGCAGCAGGCGAAGATCGAAGGCGTCGATGATCTGCCGCGCGTCCTCCTCGTCCTGGCGGTGGGCCTTGGCCTGGCGCTCGTCGCGCTGCTCGGGTGTTTCCTTGGCCCGCCGGGCGGCATTCTTACGGCGCTGGGCGGCAATCTTCTGCTTGCGCTCTTCCTCCTGCTGCAATTCCTTGGGGGTGAGCGGTTTGTCGTTCTGCTGGATCAGGCTGCGGAACTGGCGTCCATCGAGCTGCGTGACGTCCCAGGTTTTGGATTCGCGGCTGGCGACTTTGCCCGCGCGATCGAGCTTGCGCTCCTCGTCGCGCTCGATATAGGTGTACTGCTTGCGGAGTTTGGACTCCTCGGAGTCGAGCACGATGGCGCGGCGCAGAATCTCCTTGGGGTCGTCCGCGCGCAGCGGCCGCACGCCGAACGCCAGCAGCGCGGCGAGCAGGCAAACCGTCGGCCGTCCGGCACGCTGTCGTCCGGAACGCTCAGCCCGGCGAGGCCGGCGAGTGGGCAGGACTTCGCTTCCGCTCATGATTCCGGCCGCATGCAGTTTCAGGGCCAATTCTCCTGCACGTTCGGAAATCGGATAGCGTCGTCTCTGAAGAGGAGATTCCGTTCCATGCTCAGGCTTTGTACGCTGGCCATCGCCTGCCTGCTGCCGGTTGGGATGATCGCCCAAACCGCCGCGCCCGACCCGGTCGACGAGTGGATCCGCGGCAATGCCATCCGCCTGGCGACGCCCGTCGCAGGACACGGTTTCGACGACATGCAGGCGCTCCGCAAAGTGGTGGGCGATGCGCGCATCGTATCGCTGGGCGAGGCCACGCACGGCTCACGCGAGTTTTTCCAACTCAAGCATCGCATGCTGGAGTTTCTGACGACGCAGATGGGCTTCACCATCTTCTCCATCGAAGCCAACATGCCGGAAGCCTACCGGCTGAACGATTTCGTGCTCACCGGCCAGGGCGATCCGGTGAAGCTCATCAAGGGCATGTACTTCTGGACGTGGGACACCGAGGAAGTGCTCGACATGGTGCTGTGGATGCGCGAGTTCAACAAATCCGGGAAAGGGCGCGTGGAATTCACCGGTTTCGACATGCAGACGCCCACTGTGGCCAACCAGATTGTCCGCGACTTCGTGGCCAAAGCCGAACCGGACTACGCGCCCACGCTGGCCCACGCGTCCGAACTGGCATTGGCGCCGCCGTTGGCACAGCCGGCGGCGCGAGACTTCGGTTCGGCGGGCGGCAAGTTTCCCGTGGAGCCGGCACTGGGCAAGACCATCCATTTCAGCGGCTATATCAAGACCGAGAACGTCGCCGGGTATGCCGGATTCTGGTGGCGCGCCGACGGCAAGAACGGGGCGCCCTCCTTTGCCAATCTGAAGGATGCGGCGCCCAAGGGAACCACGGATTGGCATCTCTATGAGTTGGATCTGCCGGTACCGGCCGACGCCACCGCCATTTATTTCGGAACGCTTCTCGCCGGCGCCGGCACCGCCTGGTTCGACGATCTGCAAATAGAGATCGACGGCAAACCGTACACCAGCGACGACTTCGATTTCAGTTTCGAAGGACCGCGGCTGAAAGGTCTGCAGGGAGCTATGCCGGGTTATCCCACGGCACTCGACGACCATGTGGCGCACGGCGGCAAGCAGAGCCTGCGTATCTCGCATGTGGCAACCGCGGCGCCCCCCAAAGCGGCGGATGCGAAGCCCGCCGTGGATCCCAAGATTGCGTCGGCTGAATGGAGCAAGGTGGTGGCGCACCTGGAAGCGTCGCGCGAGCTGTATGCGAAAACGGAGGTCCCGGCGCACGACACGGAATGGGCCATTCAGAACGCGCGCGTGGTGCTGCAGTGCATGCAAATGCGCGCGGGCGAAGTGACCCGCGACGCCAGCATGGCGGCCAATGTGAAGTGGATTCTGGATCAATCGCCGAAAGCGAAAATTGTCCTCTGGGCGCATAACGGGCACGTCGGAACGGTCGCCGGGCAATCCATGGGTTCGGCGCTGCGCAAGATGTACGGCGACCAAATGGTGGTGTTCGGCTTCTCCTTCGACCAGGGAGGGTTCCAGGCGATCTCGCCGTCGCACGGCCTGAAGGATTTTACCGTGCCTCCGGCGCCCGAGGGCAGCCTGGACGCCAAACTGGCGGCCAGCGGCCTTCCGCTGTTTGCGCTGGACCTGCGGACCGCGCCGAAGACGGGGCCAGTCGCCGAATGGCTTGGGGCTGTCCACGCCACGCGCAGTATCGGCTCCATGTATCCGGAGGATTCGCCCTTCGCATACATGACGGACATCGTGGCGCCGGAGACCTTCAACGTGCTGCTCTTCGTGGCACAGCCCACCGCCGCGCGCAAGAACGGTCCCTTGCCTGCCGCTGCCGCCGCAACACCGGCGCACTTCGACTTCCAGGCCGTCCCGACGGCCACCGGGGACGCCAGCGGCGAAACCGAATACCGCGATCCGGAGTTCGCCGTCTGTGTGAAGATGCCCCAAGGCTGGAAGGTCGGTGACGCATTCCGATGGGGCGACCACCAGACCACCGCGCGCCTCATCGGCCCCGGGGATGCGAATGCCGGGTCGCTCTATTTCAAAATGGTCCCCGGCTTCCACCGTCAACCGCCGGGCAATCCGGAAGGCAAAACCGCGGAACGCGTGAGGGAGGGTCTGGCCGACTACACCATCCGCCCCGCCAGCGTGGAGCGCCGCACCATCGGCGGACAGCCGGCGGTGAGTTTCGTCGCGGATTTCACACGCGACCGCGCCAGGATGGTGGAATATGTGACCTGGGTGAGCGGCGAGAACGCCACCGCCGAGTTCTTCGCGCGGGTCCCCGCGAGCGAACTCGTCGGCCTGCGGAAACGGCTCGACCCCATCATCGAAAGCTTGAAGCTGCCGTAGCACCAACGCCTCCGGCTTGACGGCGGCGGGAAACCTCGGCATACTCGCCTGCAGAGGGAAACATGCGCACCACAGCGACCTGGGGAGCCGCGCTCTTTCTGCTGGCTGGGATCGGCGATTGCCAATCCGTCGTCTCCGAAGCTCCGCCGCCCGGTCCCGACGCCGCAACCTACGGAAAGTTCTTCAGCCAGGTGGCCATGATGAAGGGGTCGACGCTGCCGGCGGTGGTCACCGAGAAATACGAAGTTGTGATCACGCGGCCCGGCGTCCAGGAGACTCTCGGGCTGACCGACGCGGAGATGGAGTTTCTCAACTCGATCGCCTCCGATTGCGTGCGCGCAGTGGGCCGGTTGACCCCGTCTGGGTCGGCGATATTTGAAGCCCGGCTGCGCTCCATCGAGAGCGGCGAGACCCTCGCGCAGATGGAGCAGCGGCAGAGGCGGGAGGACGGCCGGCGCGACCAGGTTGTCCTCGATCGCGTCGAACAACTCAAGAAGGCTCTCGGCGATTCCCGCTTTGCCACCGTGGAGGCGTTCCTCCGCGGCAAGACGCCGGCCACCGATTTCTTCCCCATGATCGGTCCGCCGGTGGTTCGGCCGCGAGCGGCGCCCGCGGGAAAGTAAGCACCGGCATGCCCAAGACCGCGGCAAAATCCTTTACCGGCACTCTGGAACGCATGGCGTCGCGCCTCAATTGGGTGTTCGCGCGCATTCCCTTCGACGTCGCGAAAGTGTGGGGCACGCGCGGCCAGTTGAAGGTGAAGGGCGAGATCAACGGCTTCGCGTTCCGGACGTCGCTGTTCGCCAAGGGCGACGGCACACATTACCTGCTGGTCAATAACCGCATGCAGGCGGGCGGCAAGGTCCACGCAGGCGAGGAGGCGCGGTTCCGCTTGGAACCGGACACCGAAAAGCGAACCCCCGCGGTGCCGCCGGAGCTGCTGCGAATTCTCTCCGAAGAGCGCGCGCTGCTGCGCTGGTACGGCACTTTGAACGATTCCACGCGCAACGACATCGCGCATTGGATCACGGAGGTGAAGAGCCCCGAAGCCCGCGTGCGCCGCGCCGAGCAGATCGCCGAGCGGCTGTTCTCCGTCATGGAAGCCGAGAAGGACCTGCCGCCCAACATCCGCATGGCGCTGGCTCGCGATCCACGCGCGCAGGAGGGTTGGACACTGATGTCGCAGTCGCGGCGTCGCGGACACCTGATGGCGATCTTCTATTACCGCGAGCCCGCGGCCCAGGCGCGCCGTCTGGCCAAGGCAGTGCAGGATGCCTTCGCCCTGGCGGAGAGAACCGCCGCGAAACAGGCCAGCTCCGCACGCTAAGATGGACCGGTGGAGCAGTTCGATCTGGATTTCGACCTCACGCCGCAGCGGCGCATCTTCTCCGTCGGCGAGTTGAATGCCGCTATCCGCGGCGTGCTCGACGAAGAGTTTCGCGACGTATCGGTGACGGGTGAGATTTCCGGCCTGAAACTGGCGGCCAGCGGCCACTACTATTTCACCCTCAAAGAGGCCGATGCGCAGGTGCGGTGCGTGGCCTTCCGCTCCTCGCATCGCTATTGGAAGTTCAAGCCGCGCGACGGATTGGCGGTGCTGGCGCGCGGCCGCATCGACGTCTACGAAGCGCGCGGCGAGTACCAGTTGCTGGTGGACATGCTGGAGCCGCAGGGGCTGGGCGCGCTGCAACTGGCCTTCGAGCAGCTCAAGAAGAAGCTGGCCGCCGAAGGGCTGTTCGCGCCGGAACGGAAACGGCCGCTGCCGCGTTTCCCGCGGCGCATCGGCATTGTGACGTCGCCGCGCGGCGCCGCCATCCACGACCTGCTGCAGATTCTGTCGCGCCGTTCGCCCGGCGTATGGATCCGCCTCTTCCCCGCGCTGGTGCAGGGCGAAGGCTCGGTGGAGGAAGTGTGCCGCGCCATCGCCTGGTTCGGCCGCTCGGACTGGGCCGAACTGGTGATTGTGGCGCGCGGCGGCGGCTCGCTCGAAGATCTCTGGACGTTCAACGAAGAAGCCGTGGCGCGGGCCATTGCGGCGTGCCCTGTCCCGGTGGTTTCGGCGGTGGGCCACGAGACCGACGTCACCATCGCCGATTTCGTGGCCGATCTGCGCGCGCCCACTCCCTCGGCGGCCGCCGAACTGGTGGCGCCCGCCCACGAAGATCTGCTGGAGCGGATCGCCAATTGCCGGGGCAAGAGCATTCAGGCGATACGCTACCGCCTGGCCATGGAGGAGCGGCGGTTGCGGCGGCAAGGCATCGACCGCGCGCTGGGCGTGCTGCATCGGCGGATCGGCCGCGGGCTGCAGCGCGTCGACGAGGTGGAGTACCGCATGCGCGAACGGCTGCGCGCGCTGATGGACGCGCGAGAGCGGGCGCGGCGCAATCTGGATGCGCGTCTGCGGCGATTCGATGTCCGTCCGCGCTTGTCGACCGGCCGGCGTCGCTTGGAAGCCGCGCGGATGACGCTGGTGCAAACCATGCATCTGCGTCTGGCGCGGCAGCGCGGCGCGCTCGACCAGTTGGCCGCGCGCCTGTCGCAATTGAGTCCGCTATTGATTCTGGAGCGAGGCTACGCCATTGTGTCCGGCCCCGGCGGAATCGTGAAAGATCCCGCCGATGCGCCCGTCGGGTCGCCAGTCCACGTACGGGTCGCGCGGGGCGAGTTCGACGCTATTTCATTTCGGTGACAGGCTACGTAACCTCGAAATTCGAGAATTAAGTGATTGCGTAGCCTGTCACCGAAATACACCGAAATATTGTCTCAATACGGAGTCAGATGCGCCGCTGATGACGACTCCAGGCCACGCGAGCGCCCGGCCAGCGTCGATGAGGCCCGTAATCGACGGTTTTCACCGCAGTCTTGGCGTCGTATTTCGGTGACAGGCTACGTAACCTCGAAATTCGAGAATTAAGCGATTGCGTAGCCTGTCACCGAAATAGCTACCGAAATAGCTAAGATACCCATAGTGCGACTCCTCCTCTTCTGGCTGCTCGCCCCGGCAGCCTTCGCAACGACCCCTACCACGGACATCAAGGTCGATCAGGTGGGCTACCTCAATCAGGGGCTCAAAATGGCACTGGTGGTTTCCAAGACGGCGGCCACCGGGTTCACCGTGCGCCGCGCCGACGACAACTCGGTGGCGTTCCGCGGGAAACTCTCCGCGCCGCAACCCGATGCCGATTCCGGCGACACCGTCCAGAGCGCCGATTTCACCAAGCTCGTCCGCAGCGGCCGCTATGTTATCGACATTCCAGGCGTCGGCCGCAGTTGGGAATTCTCCATCGGCCCCGACGTCTACGCGCGGGCCTGGTACCTGGCGATGCGCTCCTATTACGGGCAGCGTTGCGGCGCCGCCGTCGACCTGGGGCCGGAGTTCCCCGGCTACCGGCACGCCGCTTGTCATCTGGTGGGCGCCTTTCACCCGTCGTCGGGCCAGACCGGACCGCACGTGTCGCAAGGCGGCTGGCACGATGCCGGCGACTACGGCCGCTACGTGGTCAATTCCGGCATCACCACCGGCACGCTGCTGTGGACGTTCGAGCTCTTCCCCAAAGTCGGCGAAGTGAAGTTGAACCTGCCGGAATCGGGCAACGGCGTCCCCGACATCCTCAATGAAATCCGCTGGAACCTGGACTGGATGCTCTCCATGCAGGACGGCGACGGCGGCGTCTGGCACAAGCAGACCAGCGAACAGTTCTGCCCCTTCATCATGCCGGAACAGGACAAGCTGGTGAGTTTCGTCATCGGCACCGGGCAGGATCCGTTCAAGAGTTCCTGCGCCACCGGCGACCTGTCGGCCGTGGCGGCCATCGCCGCCCGCGTCTATCGGCCCTATGATCGTGCCTACGCCGACAAGTGCCTGCGCGCGGCGCGGCTGGCGTTCGACTGGGTGGGCCTGCATCCCAACGTCACCTTCCGCAACCCGTCGGGCATCGCGACCGGTGGTTACGGCGACGGCAACTGCGGCGACGAACATCTTTGGGCCGCCGCCGAGTTGTGGCGCACCACGCGCGAGGACGTCTATCATCGATATTTCCTGGACCACTATTTGGATTTCCGCAACGCCATCCGCCCGGCGAGTCCGCCATCCTGGGGCAACGTCACGGACCTGGCGCTGTGGGCGTATGTCCTGGGCGGCGGTCCGAATGCCGACGCCGCCGGCGCCATCCGCCGCGATTCCCTGGCCGCCGCGGACCAGATTGTCGAGCGCACCGCCGCCAACCCCTACCGCATCAGCCTGACTTCGCGCGACTACACCTGGGGCTCGAACAGCGTGGCGGCGAATTACGGGATGCAGCTTCTGGTGGCCAACCAATTCCAGCCGAATCCGCGCTATGTTGCGACGGCCATCGAGAACCTGCACTATTTGCTGGGACGGAACACCTTTTCGTTGTCGTTCGTTACGCAGGTGGGCGCCCATCCGTTCCGCCATCCGCACCATCGCCCCAGCGGTGCGGACCAGAACGCCGAGCCGTGGCCCGGCCTGCTTTCCGGCGGTCCCAACCGCGGCCGCCAGGATCCCGCCATGCAGCGTCTGCCCGCCGATCTGCCCCCGGCGAAGATGTACCTGGACGACCAGGGAGCTTATTCCGCCAACGAAGTCGCCATCAATTGGAACGCCCCGCTGGTATTCCTACTGGCCGGGGCAAGGGAAGGAAAGTGAACAGCCCATGGCGGAGTTTGTCGTTCGTGACCTGGAGAATTCGGTGAAAGCGCGCCTGCAACGGCGGGCGCGGAGGCACGGGCGCAGCATGGAGGAGGAAATCCGTGAGATTCTGCGCAATGCCACCAACGAGGACGATAGTCCTGCTGGCGGATTGGGCTCGGAGATCGCTTCTCTGTTTGCCAAGACCGGTCTCGCGGCCGATATCCCGGAACTGCGGGGATACGCGATCCAGCCGCCGGCCGGGTGACGTCCCGCAATACGAATCACTTCGCGGACATTGCGGCCCTCGTCAATCCCTGGACTATTGCACGCTGACCACCGGACCCGGCGCAGTCTGGACTCCATGGACGCTCGCCAGCAGCGGCTGGTCCCCGCTCGGGACGCCCGCCGGGACGATCAGATTGAACTGGTAGAGACCGGCTTCCGTCATCCCGGAAAATACGACATTCGCCGCGATGCCGCCGATGGTGACGGCGACCGGGCTGGTCGTGGGCGCGGCGCTGGCGAACGCCTTCCCCGCCGGCACGGTGGGATTCGTCGGACCGAAGCCGACGCCGAACAGGGTCAGCGTCTCGCCCGCCTTCACCGGACGCGTATTGAAGGAGAAGGTATTGGACGGACCGACCAGGTCGTAGGTGCCGCCTCCGTACGCGCCGGCGCCATTCGGTGTGGCGATCTCGCCCGCCACGTGCTTGCCGTCCCCGAGCAGGCTGAACGAAGGACTGTACGCCGCGAGTGTTACCGTGGTCGTCGCCGTTCCGGATGCCGTCGTGACGGCGAGGCTCACCTGCCCGGTGGCCGCGTCGTCGGGCGCCTGCAGGTTGATTTGCGTGGGGCTGACATACCAGAGGTAGGCCGGCCGGTTGTCGATGGTCACGCTGGTGCCGCCGAGGAGCATCGGAAAGTCGTTGTTCCAGAGGGTGGTGGCGCTGGCGAGGTTGCTACCGTAGATCGACACCCAGGAGCCGGGCTGGATCGGGGCGGTGATGGGAGAGATGACGGGCGCGGTGCCGGGCGTCAGGAGACGGATCCGGTTGTTGAAGGTGTCGGCGATATACACATTGCCGGCGAAGTCCACGGTGATCCCCTGTGGAGTGTTCAGCTGGGAGCTTGCGGCCGGTCCGCCGTCGCCGCTAAAGCCGGGCGTCGCCGTCCCCGCGAGGGTATTGATTACGCCTCCCGAGACCTTACGGATACGGCTGTTGGTAGTATCGGCGATATACAGGTTTCCAGAGGAGTCCAGTGCGACGCCGGAGGGCTGAAATAATTCGGCGCTGGTAGCTGGGCCACCGTCGCCGCTGAATCCGTGCGTCCCCGTCCCCGCAACAGTAGTGATCACTCCGTTCGCTACTCTACGCACCCGGTGGTTGTTGGTGTCGGCGAAGTACAGGTTGCCGGCGGGATCCACGGCGAGGCCGGCGGGATAGTTCAGCTGTGCGTTGGTGGCTTGCCCGTTGTCACCGCTGAAGCCCTGCGTTCCGTTTCCCGCAACTGTCGTAATCACACCGCCCGAGACCTTGCGGATGCGGTTGGTAGCGGGCTCGGCGATGTACAAGTTGCCAGCGGAGTCCGCGGCGACGCCGGTGGGGGCACCCAACTCGGCGCTGGTAGCTGGGCCACCGTCGCCGGTCGAACCGGGCGGCCCGCCCCCCGCCACGGTGCTGATCACGCCGCCCGCAACTTTGCGGACGCGGTTGTTCTCGGTGTCGGCGATGTACAGGTTCCCAGCGGAGTCCGCGGCGACGCCACCGGGCATAAACAATTCGGCGCTGGTGGCTGGGCCGCCATCGCCACCGAAGCCAGACGCGCCTGTCCCCGCCACGGTGGCGACCACCCCGCCCGCGACCTCGCGAATACGGTTATTGAACAGGTCGACGAAGTACAGGTTGCCGGCTGGACCGGATGCGACACCATAGGGCTCGGCGGCCTGGGCGCTGGTGGCAAGGCCGCCGTCGCCGCTGAAGCCTTTCGTCCCGCTCCCCGCAACGGTGGCGATCACCCCGCTCGTAACCTTGCGGATACGATAGTTGAACTGGTCCGCGATGTACAGGTTGCCGGCGAAGTCCGCCACCACGTCAGCGGGGCGTGCCAACTCGGCGGCGGTAGCCGGACCGTTGTCGCCACTGAAGCCTTGCGTTCCGGTCCCAGCCACGGTGGTAATCACCCCGTTCGACACTTTGCGGATGCGGCTGTTGCCGCTGTCGGCAATGTACAGGTTTCCAGCGGAGTCCGTCGCAACGCTAGCCGGATAGTACAGCTCAGCACTGGTAGCCGGTCCATTGTCGCCGTTGGAGCCAAACCCACCGGTCCCCGCGACGGTGGTAATCACCCCGTTTGATACCTTGCGAACACGGTTGTTAAGGAGATCGGCGATGTACAGGTTGCCGGCGGAGTCCACCGCAACGCTATTGGGGCCGAACAACTCGGCGCTGGTGGCCGGTCCATTGTCGCCGCTGAAGCCAGACGCGCCGGTCCCCGCCACGGTGGTAATCACCCCGTTCGAGACCTTGCGGATGCAGTTGTTAAGGCTGTCGGCGATGTAAAGGCTGCCGGCGGAGTCCACCGCAACGCTCGTGGCCACGCTCAACTCCGCGCTAGTGGCCGGGCCGTTGTCCCCGCTGAAGCCGTAAGTTCCGTTCCCGGCCACGGTGGTGATCACTCCATTCGTAACCCTGCGGACGCGGCCTCCGTCGGCAATGAACAGGTTGCCAGCAGGGTCGACGGCCACGCCTTCCGGCACAGACAGCTGGGCGTTGGTTGCCAGAACGTTGTCGCCGCTGAAGCCCGCAGCCCCGGTTCCCGCCACAGCCGTGAGCATTCCCGTCGTGGCATCCAGCCGCAGGACCTCGCTGCTATCCGCGAAAAAGACGTTCCCAGCCTTGTCGACCGCAACGGCCTGCGGAAAGTATAAGCTGGCGGACGTCCCCGGAATATTCACCGGCAGCCCGCCGCCGGCGAAGGTCGAGATGGTGTAGCCTTGTCCGTACGCAAGCCAAGGCGCCAGAACGAGAACGACGGCAAATAGATTCGGCATCATCGGAATTCCACGGCTTTCTTTCAATAGAATAACAGGCCTGAATTACCGAAACTATTCCCCCGCCAAACAGACATTTTGTGCCCTCGGCACAAAATTAAGCCAAAACAAAGGACTTAAGCCCACTTTCTTGTGCCGCGGCACAAAAACCACAGAGTAACCCTCCCTCCGCGCCACTCCATCCTCGAGACTCTCCGTGAAAGATCCGCTCATCCTGCCGCTGGCCGCCATCGCTTCGGGGATCCTCGCCGCCCATTACGCACCGTTTCCGCAGTCCGAGCTGATCGCAGCCATCGCCGCATTTCTGCTGCTCGGCGTCCTCGCCACCTGGCGGCATGCGGGCGTCCTGGCGGGCGTCTGCTGCTGCCTCGGACTGTTCTTCGCGGGCGCGCTGGTCGCGGTCGCCAGCATTCCTCCGCCGCGGCCGGAACTCGACGTGGAAGGGCGCGAAATCGTCATCTTGGGCGGCTGCGTCGTCGAACCGCCGGCCGTGTCGGGCGAGCGCGAGCGCTTTATCCTCGAACTGGAGCCGCACGCTCGCGCGGAAGTCACGCTCTACACTAAGACCGCCGACGAGCGCCTGCCGCCGCTGCGCTACGGACAGAAGATCGAGCTCGATGCGCGCGTTCGCAAGCCGCGCAACTACGGCAATCCCGGCGCCTTCGACTTTGAAACCCACCTCGCCCGCCAGGATATCTATTGGACCGCGTCGGGCGCGGCGTCCACGGTACGCATTCTGCCCGGCCGCTGCGGGTCGCGGTTTCAGAAGGCCGTCATGGACCTGCGCGCCAACTCGCTCGACCGCATCGCCCGCCTGTACCAGGGCAACGATTATCAGACGAGCATGATGCAAGCCATCCTGCTGGGGCAGAATTATCAACTGCAGAAAGTCTGGACCGAGGAATACCGCAATACCGGAACTTTCCACACGCTGGTCATCTCGGGCACCCACGTGGCCATTTTGGCGGCCTTCTTTCTGTTCCTGCTGCGCCTCTGTTTCGTACCCGAAGAGGTCGCCCTGCCGCTCACCGTGGCCATGGCGTGGCTGTACGCGCTGGTCTCGGGGTGGGGCGCGCCGTGCGTGCGATCGGCGGCGGGGCTCACGCTGTTCACCATCGGGCGGTATTTCTTTCGCCAGCGGCGTCCTCTGAATCTGCTCGCGGCGGTGGCCCTGGGATTTCTGCTGCTCGATCCCGGCCAGTTGTTCGACGCCAGCTTCCAACTCACCTTTCTGGCGGTGGCGTTCCTGGGAGCCTTCGCCACGCCGCTGGTGCGCGCCACTTCTGGACCGCGCACGCGCGCCCTCGCCGATTTGCAGGATACCGGCCGCGATCTGCACCTGGAGCCCTCGATCGCCCAGTTCCGTCTCGAGATGCGTCTGCTGGCGGAGACCGTGAGCCGCCTGTTCCGCTTGCCGCCGCGCGCCGCGCGGATGGCCGTCGCCGCGCCCACGCGCGTGCTGTTTTTCGTTTATGAGATCACGGTGATTTCGGCGGTGATCCAGATCGGGCTGGCGCTGCCCATGGTGGTCTACTTCCACCGGCTGGGAATCTCGGGACTGTCGGCCAACGCCCTGGTGGTCCCGGTGATGGGGGTTGCGGTGCCGGTGGGGTTCGCCGCGGTGTTCACCGGCTGGCATTGGGTGGCGCGGCTGGGCGGATGGCTGTTGCAGTTGTCGCATCTCATCGTCGGCTGGCATGCCTCCGTCGAACCCAACCTGCGCATTCCGACGCCGCCCATCTGGCTGGGCATCGCGTTCTCCGCGGCCTTGATCGCGGCGGCCGTGGCGCGCGGCAAATGGTGGCGGGCGGCCACCGGACTGTGTGTCGCGACGCTGCTCGTGCTGCTGGTCTGGCAGCCGTTTCCGCCGGATGTCCGGCCCGGCCAACTGGAGATGACCGCCATCGATGTGGGCCAGGGCGATAGCATTCTGCTGGTGTTTCCCGATGGCAAGCGGCTGCTGATGGATGGCGGCGGCATTCCCAGCTTCGGCACTGCGTCGCGGACGCAGCTCGATATCGGCGAGGACGTGGTGGCGCCGTATCTCTGGGATCGCGAATTCCGCCGCGTGGACGTGGTGGCGCTGTCGCATGCCCACGCCGATCACATTGGCGGCCTGCCGGCGGTAGTCGACGACTTTCATCCGCGCGAGTTGTGGACCGGCGCCGTCCCCGACGATCCGCTCTGGCAGAAGCTGCACCGCACCGCGGTCGCCAATGGCGTGCGGATTACGCCGCTGCTGGCGCCGGCGAAGTTCGCTTTCGGCGGAGCGGAGATTGAGGTCCTGGCGCCGCTTCCCGACTATGTCCCCGGCGACACGCCCAAGAATAACGACTCGCTGGTGCTGCGCGTCAGCTTCGGCCGCCACTCCTTCCTGCTCTGCGGCGACGTGGAAAAGCAGGTGGAGCGGCGCATGGTGGAGGAAGGCGAAATCCAACTCACGGACGTGCTCAAGGTGGCGCACCACGGAAGCCGCACTTCCAGCACCGAGGAATTTCTGACGGCTGCCAGCCCGCTGTTCGCGGTGATTTCGGCCGGCTACGAGAACAGCTACGGCCATCCCAATCGCGACGTGCTGGATCGCCTGGCGTCGCATCAGGCGGTGGTCTATCGCACCGACCGGGACGGCCTGGTGAGCATCCGCACCGACGGCAAGCGCCTGTCCGTCGACGTGCCCAGCCGAAACTGAATTGCCTGTGGGCAAGCCAATCGTGGCTGCCGCCGGTTTTCAGCCGGCGTCCTGTCTGACGCGGAAAGCTTTCCTACTTGGCTTTCGGCAGCACCTTCAAATTCGCGGGTACGGTAAAGAGCTCGTCCTTGAGCCCCTTATTCAACTCTTCGGTGGTGATGAACATCTCCAGGACGCGCTGCTCATTGCGGTCGCGCCGCGTTTCGAGGGGCAGCGTGATGCCTTTCACCTGGCGATATTTCGCAAACGACGTGATCTCCGTGTCGAAATCGTGGAATTGCTCGTTGCGGCGGCGAAATGTCTGCCGCAACGGCAAATGCGTATTGCGGTCGAAGTAGACGGTAATGGTGACATTGTCGGCGTCGGTGATATCGACAATCTCCACCGGCACGTGCTCGAAGATGTCGCCGCCCTGGGAATAGAACGAGAGCCCGGGCTCGTTCAGACGCTGCCGCAGAATGTAAAAAATGCCGCGCATCCCGTTTTCGCGATAGGTGGCGAAATCGGCTTCATCCAGCGGCCGCGCGCCGCGAAAGGTGAGGTTCCAGGCGCCGCCGGGAGTGAACAGGAATCCGCCTTCATCCTGGTCGTTGCCGAAAATCTGGCGGATGCGAACCGAGAACTGGCCAGGTACCGGCGGCAGATATTGCGTGTAGATCAGGGCGGTAATTCCGCCTCCCACGCGCCCGGTGCCGCCATCGAAGGAATACAGGCGGCCGCTCTCGGTGCGGTCCTTCAAGCCGAGAAACGCATCGCCGCCCACCGCCGCGAGCGCTTCCTGGACCACTCGTTTGCCGCGATCCTGCCGGGTTTCCTGCTGCGGCCATGCGGAGGTTGCCGCGCACGACAGAATGGAAGCGGCGAGCAGAGCGCGCCCGCCGGCGGAATGGCGAAATCTCATGGGCGTCTCTCGAGTTCGGGGAGCATCAGGCCGGAGTTCACTTTGTACTCCTTGACGAAGCTCTCCGAAAAGAGGTTTCCGTTCTGCTTCGTGGAGAATTGAAAAGGGAACTTGATGCCGCCCGCTTCGCCAAACTGCGTGAAGCTCTCCTGAACCAGCACCGGCGGCCCCGCGGCCACCGGAGCCTGATAGGTAAACGCCAGCGGCAGCCCGGTTTCCGGACTGACGGCCACCTGCACCGTAATCCCGTCGGGAGTGGCGATTTCGATGGTTTGGTCATCCAGGGCGCTGATGGTTCTGCCCGTAACGCGATCGCTCAGCAGTACCGACACGTACACGCGGAACAGGCTGGCTTGCGCCCCCTTCAATGGCGCGCCGACCAGCGCGGTCGAATTCCGGCCGCGAGCGATCCATCCGGAAGATCCATCCGTGTAGAGAGCGTTCTTTCCAGTAGCGCTTTCCGACTCCACGCGGACGTTGCCGGGCGCCATCCAGCGTTCGGTTTCGGTCACCGTGGCGCCCCCGGTCGCCGCCGTAAAACGCACTTCGCGAACGGCCGTATAGTCCTTGACCCCTGCCAGCTTCTCGGCCCCGCCGACGGCCTGCTGCAGGCGCGCCAGAATGCGCTTGCCCTGCTCCAGACTGGCGGCGTCGGTGGAAACGGCGTGTGCTTTCGGCGCGGGAATGGTGAGATCAATCTCCCGTACCGGCAAGCCCAGAGTGTCCAATGGCGGAACGAACTCCTCCGGGTTGCCCACCACCACCTGGGTGAGGTCGGGGGGCCGCAGATACTGTTTGGCCACGCGGAGGATGTCGGCGCGGGTAACCGCCGCCAGAGCTTTTTCATGCTGCCGCAGGAAGTCCTGGGGATACCCGAAGTATTCGTAGGTCAACATCCGGTCGAGCACCTTCCTGCGCGTGTCGAACGCAAAGATCAGGCTATTGATGGCGGCATCCCGGGCAAAACGAAGTTCGTCGTCGCTCACCTCGGCGGTGCACATTTTGTCGATTTCCTCCCGAATCGCCTTCAGCGTGGAGGCTGTATTCAGCGAGTTGCTGGCGCCGTAGATCCAAAAGTAGCCCGCATGATCGAAACTGGCGCGCCATTCCGCCGTGATGTTGGAAGCGTACCCCAAGTGCACGCGTACCTGTTGCGACAAACGGCTCATGTAGCCGCCGCCCAGAATGTCGGCCATGATGGTGAGGGCGGGGAAGTCTTTGTCGTCGATCCGGCCGTCCAGGTGGCCGACTGCGAAGAGGGTCTGCGGAAGATCGACTTTTTTCGCCAGGAAGATGCCGGGCGCGGGCTTGGCCGTCACCTTGGGAAATTCCAGCACGGCCGGCTGTTCCACGGTCCAACCGGCAAACAGTTGCTCCAACTGGTCTTTCATCTTGGCGGTTTCGAAATCGCCCCACACCGCCAGCGTCACGTTCTTGGGGAAGAAATACCGCTTGTGGAACGCCTGCAGATCGCCGCGCGTGATGTGGTCGATATCGTCGTGTTCCATTCCCCGGCCATAGGGCGTGTCATCGCCATAGAGAACGGTCAGAAATTCGCGTCGCAAAATCGCATTGGGATCGTCATTGCGATGGGCCACCAGATTGTGGAATTGCAGTTTCGCCAGATCCACCTTGTCCATGCGGAAGGCCGGCGCCGTCAAAACGTCGCGGAACGCTTCGAGTACCGGCGTGGCGTTCTCCGCCAGCGACGAGAACGAGACCTGGCCGAAGGATTCGTCGATGCTGCTGTCCACGCTCCCCGCCACGTCCTCCAATACCCGGTCCAGTTGCTCGCCGTTCCGGTCGCGGGTGCCGCCGGTGCGCATCACCACCCCAGTCATGGTGGCGACTCCCGATTTGCCAGGCGGATCGAACACATTCCCGGTGCGGACGCGCGCCTCGCCGTTGATCACCGGCAGTTGGCGATCCTCCAGCAGCAACAGCTTCATGCCGTTGGACAGGGTGAACGTGGCCGCTTTGGCCAACTCCACGGGATGCAACGGGGGAAATTTCAGCTCCCTGGGATTCACCGCCCGCGCGGGCGCCGGAGTTGCCGCCGCGGCCGCCGGCGGATGGGGCCGCTGCGCCGCCGGCGGTGGTGTTTGTGCTCCCGCCAGGGCGGCGGCCAATAGAGCCGTCGATGCCGCGCGCAGCATTTGCGCTTTCACTGGCGGCGTCTTCATTGGCGTCCTCCCCGAACGACCGGTGCAGGCCTCGGCGGAGGCGCGGCAATAAACGCTACCGTGCGCTGCGCGGGAACCAGGTACTTGCGCGCCACCCTCTGGATATCTTCAGCGGTCACTTTGTCCAAGTCTCCCAGGGTAGTGAACAGCTTGCGCCAATCGCCATAAGCGGCATAGTACATGGGGAGCAGCGAGGCCAGCCCCTGATTGCTGTCCAGTTGTGCGATCCATGCGGCGCGCGCTTTACTGCGGGCGCGATTCAGGGATTCGTCATCCACCTTGTCGGTTTGCAGGTGCGCGATCAACGCATCCAGGGCCTTCTGATTCTCCTCCACGGTATGTTCCCGGGAGGGCACCACCAGGAAAGCAAACAGGCTGGGGAAGCGGCCATTGGGATAAGCCGGAATCGCCTGCACATCCTGCGCGATGCGCTGGTCCTGAACCAGATCTTTATACAACACGGACATATGGCCGCCGGACAGAATGTGGGCCATGATGCGGAACACCGGATCGTCGGGATCGCGCTGGTCTGGCCGCTTGTATCCACAGGCCAGAAGCGGCGGGGCGGACCAGTCCAGTTGAATGCTCCGCGGTCCGCGCTGCGCCGTTTCCTGGCTGTGCGGTACGGCGGGCGCCGGACGAGCCGGCAAAGAACCAAAGTAGCGCTCGGCCAGACGCCGGACTTCGTCGGGATTCACATCGCCCACCAGGCTGATGATTATGTTACTCGGGACATAGTACTTTTCGAAGAAACCGCGGCCATCGGACATCCGCAGATTCTGCATGTCGCCGGGCCAGCCCATGGGAGGATTGTGAATCGGCGACGCCTGAAACGCCGTGGCCAGCAAATCCTGCAGCAACAGGGCCTGGGGATTCGATTCCACGCGCGTGTGCTGCTCCTCCACGGCCGCATCCCGCTCCTTGTAGAACTCGCGAAACACCGGAGACTGCAGCCGCTGCGATTCCATCGCAAACCACAACTCGATGCGATTGGAGGGCAGGTCGCAGCGGAATTCGGTGTGGTCGTAGGTGACGCCGGCAGTCGGCCCCACGCCTCCATTGCTCTGAATGATGGCGGCATATTCATACGGCTGCGCGAAGGATTGCGCCTGATTGAGGGCCGACTGCAATTGCATATCGAGCATGCTGAGGTGCGTCTGATCGGCCCGTGGTCCCTTGTTCCGCTCGGCTTCGACGAGCGCATTGGCCTCTTCGACGGCGTCCAGCGCTTTCTTCTCCGAAGCCCAGTCGGAGGTGCCTATGGTGTCGGTACCTTTGTAAGCCACGCGCTCGAACAGCCGCGCCAACCCGGTAGCGCCCGCCGGATCGTTGACCGAGCCGGCGTCCACCCAGGTGCGGAAGGAAACCGCGGGCACGTCATGCCGTTCCACCACGATGAAATGCAGGCCATTCGATAGTGTGAATTCGGTGACCTGTTTTTCGAATTGCTTGAGATTTTGACCCCAGAGTGCCGTCCCTACCACGAGGAAGGCCGGCAGCAGGGGAACCCGACCGCGAAGTCCTGTCAAAGTTTAACGACTCCTGTATCCTCTTGAGGATAGCAAGGCCAGGACAGGCAGCGGCGCGCTCCTGGTACCCCCCGTTGCGGGTCAGGCCTAACGGAGTTTGCCTAGAACCCGCATGACTGCCAAGGTACCGGCAGGACTTTAGTCGGCGCGGCCCGCTCGGCATAATGGACTCGTTCGAAAGACCGGGGGAGTTCATGGAATTCAATCAAGACCTGACCATCCACGCCAACCAGGCCGCTGGAATCGCGGGGGAACGCCGGCGCGACCGGCGATACGAGATCCAATTGGACCTGCGCTGGAGGCTGATCCGCCGCCGTCGTGTTCTGGAATCCGGCCTTGGCCACACCATCGACCTGTCCAGTGGTGGCATCCACTTTGAGACCGACCGACCGCTCCCGGCCGGTCTCAACGTGGAGTTGTCCATCGCCTGGCCGGCGATGCTGCAGAACATGGCTCCCCTGCAGTTGGTCGTTTCCGGACGAATCGTTCGCAGCAATGGGCGGCGAACGGCCATTCAAAAGCATGCGCACGAATTCCGCACTGCCGGCATCGCCTCCGACCAGCGGGCCATTAGCGGGACGCAGTCGCGGCCGCCCACGTCCCTTCTGGCACGCGCCGCTTTGGTCGGCGTCGGCAGAACGCACTGAGATTTGTGTTCCTCCTAAAGTTACAAACCTAACGCGGGACGGATCCCCTGGTCCGTCCCTTTTTATTGCCCGACGGCCACCGCCGAGGTCTGCTGCAGGCCGGCGACGCGACGCGGTGCCCCGGCTCTCCAGAAACTGCTTGTCGGCGATTCCTTGGAACCGCGAGCGTGAAGCGAGCGGCCCGGGCGAGGCGACCCATTCCCCAGGCCCCCAATCCGCGCACGCTGGACAAATCATCCGCTACTCGGGCCGCTCGTTTGCGCTCGCGCTTCCAGGCGCCAGCGACCCCCCAGGTTTCAGACTTCCCCGGACCGCCGCCCGACGCGATGCCCCGGCTGCAGGGGCGATTGACTTCCCCACATAAGATCTGGAGCACTTGTAATGCAAGGCAACCGAAAAAAAGAAACAAGCGGTTACGGGCACACGTCCAGGGCGGTATGAAACTTCTCGTGTCGGCGGGAATAGCCGCCTGTGTGCTAGCGACGGGACAGGGCCTGGCGCCGGAGACGAAGCATTTCATCCTGGTTCCGCAGAACGGTGACCGCGGCGTGATGGCGACGGCGCAAAACATCGAGCACGGCGTCGAATATCCTTCGGTGGTGCATCTGAGGGGAACGTGGAGATCAAGATGCCTGTCTGCGTCGCCGCGGGCGCGGAGGGGAAACTGGTCTGCGACGGCTATACGATCCTGCGCGCAGGGGAAGTCCCCTTCCACGAGGACACGGGGGAGTTTGAAGCCGAAGGCAGGGTGTCGGTGACGCGGCTGCACCAGTAGAGCGGACGCGCGGGCCGGCTAGCGGGGCGGAGCGGCGAGGGGACAGTCCGCCCGCAGCGCCTCGGCGTTGCGCAGCACCGCAGCTGTGGCGTCGTGCTTGGCGCCGGTGACGAGCGGGCGGAGGTGGTGCGCGCTCTCGTCTGCCGCTTGCTTCGCCTGGGCGCAATCCGCGAACTGCCGATGGACCGTTGCCAGGGTGAGCCAGGCTTCCCCGGTCGAGGCCTCGCGAAGCGGCGGGCTGGGAAGCGACTGCGCATGCAGAATGAGCTGACGGGCGCGCTGCAAGGCGCCGGCGCGATCGCCCTCCGCCATGAGCGCGCGCGTCATGCCGGTCTCGGTACGCAGCGACTCCCGGAGGACCGACTCATTTTCGGGATCGCGCGCGAGAATCCGGGACTGCAGGTTCCAGGCTCGCGCGTATTCGGCCAGCGCCGCGGACGGTTGTTGCATCGCCAGCAGGCGATCTCCGACGGACCTCCAGGCGCTGGCCAGGCCGCGGTCGTAGCGTTCGACTCCCGGCTGTGCGGCGGCGAGCGATTCGAAGAGTCCGGCGGCGCGGCGCAGCGTGGCGACGGACTCGGGAAGTTCCTCGGGAAGCGCGTCCACCATGGCCTCGGTGATGAGGTAGGAGGCGTAATCGAACTTGGCCGAATTGGTTTGCGGATCGGCGAAGTCGGCTTCCTCCAGCGGGTGCGCCTTCTTATAGTACTGGCGCGCGATTTCGGGGTGTCCGAGATTCACCTGGTCTATGTTTCCCTCGAGCGATGCGTAGTGCTCATACGCCAGTTTCAGATAGCGCCGGAAAAGGAGGTCGTTGGGATGTTCGCGCGCCAGCCGCTCGCGAATGCGAATGCTCTCCTGGTAGGGTCCGGCGGCGGCTTCCGGGTCGCCCATCAGGCGGTGCTCAAATCCCACCTGGGTGTAGGCCACGGATAGGAGGAGCTGGACACGGCTATCGCCGGGAGTTTGCCGGGCGAGCGCAGTGGCCTCGCGCAGGGCTTCCTGGGCGTATTGCAAGCCGCGCTGCAAGTCGATCGTAGAGCGTGAGAGCGTCACATAGAGGTCCGCGCGGATCCGTGACGGATGATTCTTGGCGCCTTCGGGCGAAGCTTCCACCTGTTTGATGGCGGTCTGCAGCAAGTCCCGGGCCGCGGCCCGATAGCCCATCTCGCTCAGAACCTTGGCGGTCTGGGTCTGCAGATCGGCCCACACCGCCAGTCGTTCTCCGCCCTCGGCGGCCTGCGCCGGGGTGAGCGGACCGAGGAGCGCGGACGCAGTCTGGAAGCTCTTCCAGGCGCCGGCGGTATCGCCGATATTGGGCGAGTCGGGACCGCCTTGCAGGTCGCCCAACCGCGAATAGGCTTTCGCCAGGGCGAATCGCAAGCGATCGTCGCCGCCCGACTCGCGGGACAAGGGCTCCAGGAAATCGAGTGTAGTGTCCAGCAGTTCCTTGCGAGCCTGCATGGCGCCGGGAAGGCGCTCCATCAAGGCGTAGACATCGCTGACGGTGCGGTTGGAGAGATTCACCATCCGCGCCAGCCGTTCCTGGGCGCGCTGCCGCTCGCTGACGGCGGCGTCGCGATTGAGTTCGGCGGCGCGGCGGGCGGTCTGGGCATTGCGCGCCTGCGAGATGGCGATGACCATGCCGCAGACCAGGCTGGCCAGGACGGCGCCGGCCGCCACCAGAGCGTAGCGTTCGCGCCGCGCGAATTTCCGCGCGCGGTACCACAGCGAATCTTTGCGGGCCAGGACGGGACGCGCTTCGAGATGGCGGTGAATGTCTTCGGCTAACTGGTCCACCGAGGAATAGCGGCGATCCGGCTCCTGGCGCATGGCCATGAGAACGATGTTGTCCAGGTCGGAATCGAGATGGCGCACCAGGAACGCGGGGCGGACGATTTCACTGTGGCACACGGCGCGCTCCCATTCCTGCGGCGTGGATTCGGCGAGGGAATGAGCCCGCTTTCCGGTGAGCAACTCATAGAGAATGGCGCCCAGCGAGTAGATATCGGTGGCCGTGGTCACGGGAAGACCGCGAATCTGCTCGGGGCTGGCGTAATCGGGGGTGAAGCGGCGCGATGCGGCGACCGTGGCGTCGCTCGCGGCGGCGCTGTGATCGAGGAGCTTGGCGATGCCGAAATCCAGCAGCTTGGGCGTCCCGTCGGCGGTGACCAGGATGTTGGCGGGCTTCAAATCGCGGTGAACCACGAGGTTGCGATGGGCGTGCGAGACGGCTTCGCAGATGCGCAGGAAGAGGCGGCAGCGCGCTTCGACAGAGAGGGCGCGTTGGCGGCAGAACACATCGACGGGCTGGCCCTCGACGAACTCCATGACGAAGAACGGCCGTCCGTCCGCGGTGGTGCCGCCGTCGTGCAAGAGCGCGATATAAGGATGGACCAGATTGGCGAGGATCTGCCTCTCGTAGCGGAAGCGCACCAGCACCTCGGCGGTATCCATGCCGCGCTTGACCACTTTAATGGCCACCTGTTTGCGGTACTGATCGTCATCGCGGGTGGCCAGATAGACGGCGCCCATGCCGCCGCGGCCGATTTCCCGTACGATGCGGTAGGTGCCCAGACGCTCTCCGGTGAACGCGGGGGCGAAGAGCTGGGCCGCCTCGCTACCTACGGCGTCGGCGATAGCGGCGCCATTATGGCGGTCGGCGAGGAGCAGCGATTCCACTTCGGCGCGCAACCGGGCGTCGCCGGCGCAGGAGGATTCCAGGAACCCGGCCTGTTCGGCGGGCGGCAGATCCGCGGCCGAGAGGAACAGAGTTTGTACGCGATCGCGAAACCCGGGGTCCATCAGGACTTCATTATGGCGCGATTCCGGCGGGCTGGCTCGACCCATGGGCAACTCCAGGGTTGGCGCCGATTCCTCAAGCACCAGGCCACCTTAGAAATGGGAGTTCGATCAACCGCGGCCTGGCGGGGCTCATCCGCCGCAGCATCTTGCAGTGCGTCCTTCGAGGGCGGGCGATGGTTGAGGCGACCAAGGTCACGAGCAAAGGCACCCGGGGTCGCGCTCCGGGAGGCTCGCGTATTCAGCCACGCCTTGTCAGACTCCAACGGGAGTCAGCGAAGAGGCGCCGGCGGTTATCGCGCAGCGGGCGCGTCGCCGCCGACCCTGGAAGTTTCGTCCAGTTCCAGGCGCAGATAGTCCCAGACCACGCCGCTTTGCAGATCCCCGGCCGGCACAGTAAAGGTGATGGTATTCTCGCCCGGCTTGAGCAGCGCGGCGTCGAACTTCAGCGTCCGCTCCTGCCACAAGCCCCGGTCGGTGTTGTAGCGGATGGCGTCGGTGTTTCTTAGCGGCGCGTTGTCCGCATCGCTGCCGCTGCCGACCGCCCCGGCGCTCCGCCCGTTCACCGCGACAGCCAGCCCCCCGCGCAATCCATTCACACCCGCCAGGGCCACGCGGAGGGCGGCCCGGCCCTGGTCCTGCTTCGCCATATTGAATTTAATGGTCCACACGGTTTCCCGGCCGCGGCCGTACACCGCCCAGGGGCCGCGCTGATCGGTCTGCGGATACTGCTCCAGCGACTCGGCTTTGACCCAGCCGAAGCGCTGGTTGGCGGGGTCTTTCGCCTCCGGATTCACGAATGCCAGACTGGTCGCGTGTGGCACCTCTTCAAAAAACCAGTCCTTGTGCCAGTCGCTCTTGCCCACGGTGTACGTCAGGTCGTTCGGGAACAGCAGGGCATAGCGGAGGTTCCAGCCCCACAGCCAGTAGTTCTGGCCATCGCCCTTGAAGAACTCATTGGCGGAGCGGTCGGGATAGCCGATCTCCCACACCTGCGTTCCGAAGCGCACCGGCGTCCACACCAGCGTGCCCAGATCCACTGTCTTACCAGCCTCAATGGTGATGTTCGCCTTCGCAAACTCGCCGAGCACCCCATCCGCCCACGCATGCAGCGTATACGTCCCTGGCCGGACCTTGGTAATAGTGAACTTGCCGTCCTCGGCGCCATCGTTGAAGAACTGGTAAAACCGCGCGTCATGCATCCAGCTTCCCGGCCCTGTATTCCCGCGATTGAAGCCGCGGTTCATATTGGTTGCGGCCGTCGAGGTAGGAGGACCAAGCACAAGGGGAGCCGCGGCGTCCGGATGGGTCAATCCAACCATCAGATTCGGCAGCTTCTTCGAACTCCCCTTGGGCGCCAGGGGATCGACCAGCGCGATCTGCCCGGTCGCATTGCCGCGCTCGGCGAGAGGTGTGTAGTCCACGCCCTTGACCCAGTCGTACGGCCACTTTGCGTTTTCCTTTTTGGCCCGCGCCGTCGCGTCCGCCCACAGCGCGTTGGCATTCGCGGTCCAACTTGCCGGGACGGTGGGGTTCCCGGCGGTCGCGGCCAGCGTCTGGAGCTCGGCCGGAGTCACCGGCCGTGGCTTGTCGAGCGAGTTGGCATACACAAAGATCGGCCCGACGACCTTGGTCCACTGCTCGCCCGCGGCAAGTGGGACCGACGCTCCGCTATAGTGGCCGCTGTGCCAGTAATCGAGAATGATCGGCTCCGGATTCCCGTTGTCGCCAAAGTGCGCATCCAGGTCCAGCCGGGTCGGTCCTCCGCTCAGGTACTCGATCGTGGGGTTGATAAACCACATGCCCACATGGTTCTTCGTGCTTGACCAGCCGTACGCCTTCGTGTAGCCCTGCATGCCCGAGTAGCTGTACTTATGCTCGACGGAATTCTTGTAGACCCCCTTGCTCATGATGCGCTGCTCTTTGGCGTGGACCACTACGCCCGTGCCCCAGTCGGTGGGAGCGGCCTCCAGCATATTGCGGTCCTTGTCCACGGTGATCCAGTCGAAGTCCTGGTTCAGCCGTGCGATGTAGCGGTCCTCCGCGCCCACCCCGGCCGCCGGGTAGGACGCCGGATGACTCAGGATCGAGTAGACATAAATGCCGCTGTCGCCCTTGCCTAGCGAATAGCGAATCTCGATGTCGCAGAGCGTGCCGCCGCCGGGAGCGCCGCGAGTCATCATAAACGTGCCGCCGGAGAGACCTTTGATCGACACCTCCGCCCGGGCGCCGCCATTGGTTGTGGGATCGATAGTGATCCGATTGGTCACGGTGGGCGCTCCCTGCGGATTGTGCTCCCAGGTTCCGCCGCTGGCCGCCAACATCTGCAGGCCACGATAGATCAGCGACGGCATCGATCCGCTGTCCTTGGTGACGGTCGCCTTAACGATCCCGTTGTCCAGCGTCCATGAATTGCCGTTGTCGCTAACCGTCACGTTGGTCGCAGGCGGCCCGTCCGCTGCCGCTTGCAGGTGGGTTAGTAGCGCGACCATCGCGATGCAGGCGACGGCAAGCAACCCGGCCGGGCGGGGGTGGAGAGGTGTTTTCATGGCAGACTCCAGTCGAGTAAGACGGCTTGACCTCGCGCAAAAACTCACTCGCGCGGCGCAGCGGATTCCATGATATCACCAGCCTGCGCCGCGGCTGCTTTGCAGTGCGCCGTTGCTATCTACAGCCCGTGGGCGCGCAGGATTTCCACGAGCTGATGGTAGTTCTTTCTCTGCGCGAGTTGCAGGGTGGTGTTGCCCATCATGCCGGCATGGACATCGGCGCCGGAAGCGAGCAGCAGTTCGAGCATGTCGGGGCGCTCCTTGCCGAAGGCGGTGTACCAGAGCGCCGGAAAATCGTGCGCGCCGCGCTCGTGGACGCGATGGGCATCCTCGGCGAGCAGTTTCCTGATTTCGTCGGCGAGGCCCAGCATGCAGGCCGTCGACAGAGATACCGGCGAACCTTTCTCGATGAAGAAGGCGGCCATATCCTCGCGGCCCATATGCGCGGCGGCTTCCACGGCGATTTCGTCCCAGGTGGAGCGGGTGAGCAGCAGATCCCGGCACTGCGCATGCAGGCGGCGGACCTTGTCGAAATCGAAATGCGCGGCCACCAGAAATTCGTTGATCCAGGATTGCGGCAGGCCGTAGGTGTCGTCGCGTGGGACACCGCGATAGCGGGCGGTCTGGCAATCGCGGACGATGGAGGAAGCCGTCTGCAGGACGGCCAATGCGTCGCCGGTGGCGATTTCGAGATCGGCGGCGTCGGGCTCGGCGCCGCGGCGAATCAGCAGGCGCACGGCGTCGGCGTGGCCATGTTGCGCGGCGATGCGCAGTACGGTGACGCCATCGGTCTGGCGGGCGCCCGCCGGCGCGCCATTGCCCACCAGCGTGGCGAGCATCTGCAAGGCGACTTTGCCGTCGGCCAGGCTAGCAGCGAAATGGGCCGGGGTGGCATCGTTAAGGCGGCTGGCTGCAGCGCCCAGGTCGGCGCCTTTTTGCAGCAGGACGTTGGCGACGGCCACCTGCCCGCAGGCGGCGGCATAATGCAGCGAGGTGGCGTCCTGCAGATCGCGATGATTCACGCTGCCGGGATTACGCGCCAGGATTTCTTCCACGCGGGCGGTGGCGCCAGCGGCGGAGGCCTCGTGGATGTCGAGCACGAGGCCGCGCTTCAGCAGGTCGTCCCGGGTAGCGGCATTCCCCGCGAGGCAGGCTTCGAGGAAGGCCGAACGGCCGGTGGAATCGCGAAGGTACGGGTTGTCGGATGCGGCGGCAGTGGATGCGGCGGCGGATGCAAGCATGGTTCCCCCCAGACCGAGAAGTTGGCGTCGAGTGGTCATGCCTCGATGATGCGCCACGCAGGGCTGGCCGGCTTCTCGATTCTTGCTATTTTACGGTAGGCTGGAACCCATGGGGGGGATTGTCAATCCGGCGGATAGCCCGCGCGGGGACCGCAACGTCATCCTGGCGGGCAACGGACGACGCCATTTTGTGCGCGACTTTCCGGGGCCGCTCTCGGTGAAGTCGGTGATCCGCGGAACGGGGACGTGGAGCACGCACGACGGCCGATTCACGGTGGACGAAGATTCCATCCTGCTGCTCAACCACCGGCAGAACTATACGATCCTGATCGATTCGCCGCAGCCGGTGCGCACGTTTTGCCTGTTCTTCCAGGACGGGCTGGTGGAACAGGCGTGGCGCTGCCATACGACGGGTGCGAGCGATCTGTTGGACGATCCGCGGCGTCTGCCGGCGCCGGCGGGATTCTTCGAGCGAATGCATCCCAAGGAAGGAACGATGGCGCGGTTGCTGGCGGCCATGCATCGCGAAGTGGAATCGGGGCAGGGCACGGCGGAATCGCTGGAGGACGGATTCCTGCTGGTGGCGCGGGAGCTGTTGCGGTTTCGCACGGAACTGCGCCAATCGGCGGCGCGCGTGCCGGCGATGCGGGCCGCTACGCGGGCCGAACTGTTCCGGCGGCTGATGGATGCGCGGTCGCGGATTGAGGAATCGCTCGACCATCCGCTGAGCCTGGAGCGGATCGCGGCGGCGGCGTGTCTGTCGCCGTACCATTTGCATCGGCTGTTCCGGCGGGTGTTCGGCGAGACGCCGCATCGCTATGCGGTCCGGAGGCGTCTGGAGCGGGCCAAGCGGTTGTTGGCGGAGACGGAGATGCCGGTGACGCTGGTGTGTCTGGAGAGCGGGTTTGAGAGCCTGGGGTCGTTCAGCACTTTGTTTCGGAAGCAGACGGGGCGCTCGCCAATCGAGTTTCGGGCCGGGGCCAGACGCTGATGGGCCGGCGCAGTCATTTACAATGGTGCTGCATCAGGTGATGCTATGAAGAACTCCTCCAGCCGGCGCGACTTTCTGCGGCGTACGGCTGCCTCCCTTGGAACGGCCGCGTGTTTTCCGTTGGCACAGGCGCAAAGACGAGACCAGGTCGCGGTCACCCTTCCCGATTCCGCGGCGCCGGAGGTGAAGTGGGCGGCGCAGGAATTGCGGAATGCGCTGGCGGCGCGCGGCATCGGCGTGGGGAGCCAATTCACCGTCGCCGCCGAAGGTCTCACGGGTTCCGGCGCAGCGGAACGCATCGAACTGGCGCCCGCGGACGCCCGCCTGGCGGTGAGCGGCGATGACCGCGGCCTGGTCTACGCCCTGCTCGACCTGGCCGACCAGGTGCGCCTGAGTCCCGACCCGATCGTGGCTCTGCGCGAGCGCAAGCGCGAGTCGGAACAGCCGGCCAATGCGGTCCGCAGTGTCACCCGGCTCTTCACCAGCGAAGTGGAGGACAAGCCCTGGTTCTACGACCGCGAGATGTGGCCGGCGTATTTCAGCATGCTGGCCAGCAATCGATTCAACCGGTTCAGCCTGGCCATGAGCATCGGCTACGACTTCCTGCGGGAGGTCACCGACGCTTATTTTCTGTTCCCCTACCCGTTCCTGCTCGCGCCGGCCGGTTACAAAGTGCGGGCTCGCGGGCTTGGCGATGCGGAGCGCGATCGCAATCTCGAGACCCTGCGCTATATCGGCGAGCAATGCGTGGCGCACGGCCTGGATTTCCAACTGGGCCTGTGGATGCACGGCTACGAATGGGCCAATAGTCCGAAGGCCAATTACACGATCGACGGGCTGGACAAGGACTCGCACGGTCCCTACTGCCGCGATGCGCTGGCCCTGCTGCTGAAGTCGGTTCCTACCGTGAGCGGCGTAACGTTCCGCATCCATGGGGAAAGCGGCGTGGCGGAAGGCAGCTACGATTTCTGGGGTACGGTGTTTGACGGCGTGAAGCGCTCGGGACGCAGGGTGGAGATCGACCTGCACGCCAAAGGCATCGATTCGCAGATGATCGATACCGCGCTGGCCACCGGCCTGCCGGTCAAAGTCTCGCCCAAATTTTGGGCGGAACACATGGGCATGCCGTACCACCAGGCGGAGATTCGCGAGCAGGAGCGTCCACGGCCGGGGCGCGGCGACCAGGGCATGTTCGCGTTGAGCAGCGGATCGCGCAGCTTCCTGCGCTACGGCTATGGCGACCTGTTGCGCGAAGACCGGCGCTACGGCGTGCTGCACCGCATCTGGCCGGGCACGCAGCGGCTGCTGGCGTGGGGCGACCCGATTTCGGCCGCCGCCTATGCGCGCGCGTTCCAGTTCTGCGGGTCGGTGGGCGTGGAGTTGATGGAGCCGCTGTCGTTCAAAGGACGGCGCGGATCGGGCCTCGCCGGAGGCCGCAACGGCTACGCCGACGCGTCGCTGAAGCCGCGCTGGGATTGGGAGAAATACAGCTACTATTACCGCCTGTGGGGCCGCATGTTGTACAACCCCGCCACCGATCCGGATGTCTGGCGGCGCGATCTGCGGCATCGCTACCCCAACCTGGCGTCGCCGGTGGAAGCCGCCATGGCCAGCGCCAGCCGCATTCTGCCCATCATCACTACGGCCCACATGCCATCGGCCGCCAACAACAATTACTGGCCGGAGATGTACACCAACCAGCCGATTGTGAATCCGCCCAAGATCAACGAATACGGCGACACGCCGTCGCCCAAAGTCTTCGGCAATACCAGCCCGCTCGATCCGCAACTGTTTTCGACGTGCAACGGTTTCGCCGACGACCTGTTGGCGGGGCAGACCAGCGGACGGTATTCGCCCATCGACGTGGCGCAGTGGCTGGAGGATTTTGCCGACGCGGCACGAACGCGCATCCTGCAGGCGGAGCGCTCGCCGTCCGGCGCGCTCAACGTGGATTTTCGGCGGATCGCCGCGGATGTCCATATTCAGGCGGGCATCGGCCACTTTTTCGGCGCGAAATTGCGCGCCGCGGTGCTGTATCGGATTCATGAAAAGAGCGGGAGCCGCGCGGCGCTGGAAGAGGCTCTCAGCGCCTATCGCCGCGCTCGCGACACTTGGGCGGAATTCGCGAATCGCGCCAAGGGCGTCTATGTTTCGGATGTCACGGTGGGCGAACTGCCCTGGCTGCGCGGCCACTGGCTCGATCGGCTGGCGGCTATCGACGAGGATATCGCCGACATGGCGAAGCGGCTGGAGTCGGCGGCGGCTGCGGCGCCGGAAGCGGCGGTGACGGCAGCGATCGGCCGGGCGATGGCGCGTCCGCAGCGGGCTGCGGTGCGATGCGCTCACGCTGCACCGGCGCAGTTCCATCGTAGGCAGGCGCTCGATCTGGAATTGCAGTCCACGGCGACTTCGGTGCGCCTGTATTATCGCCACGTCAATCAGGGCGAGCGATTCCAGACCGCCGAACTCGTTCAGAGCGGCGGTGCGTGGCGCGGCGCGATCCCGGCTGCCTATACCGATTCGCCGTTTCCTCTGGAATATTACTTCGAAGTGAACCACAATCAGCTCGTGCCCGGATTCCAACCCGACCTTACCAATCAACCTTATTTCTTAATCCGTCAGGCGAAAGCGTAATCCTCATGAACTATCGAACACTCGGCCGTACCGGCTGGAAGGTTTCCGACATCAGTTTCGGCGCGTGGGCCATCGGCAGCGCCTGGGGCCACGTCGATGACAAGGACTCGATGGCAGCGCTGCACCAGGCCATCGACAGCGGCGTCAACTTCATCGACACCGCCGACGTCTACGGCATGGGACGCAGCGAGCGCCTGGTGGCGCAGCTCAAACGCGAGCGGAAAGAAGAAATCGTGGTGGCCACGAAGGCCGGCCGCCGTCTCAATCCGCACACGGCGGATGGGTACAACGAAAAGAACCTGGCGGCGTTTGTGGAAGACAGCTTGCGCAATCTTTCCACCGACTCGCTCGATCTGCTGCAGCTTCATTGCCCGCCCACGGATTGCTACTACCGGCCGGAACTGTTTGAAGCGCTCGACCGCATGGTGCAAGCGGGCAAACTGCGCTATTACGGCGTCAGCGTGGAGCGTGTGGAGGAAGCGCTCAAGGCCGTCGAGTTTCCCAACGTGCAGAGCGTGCAGATTATTTTCAACTGCTTCCGGCATCGTCCCGCGGACCTGTTCTTCGCGCGGGCCAAGCAGAAGCAGGTGGGCATTCTGGCGCGCGTCCCGCTGTCGAGCGGCATGCTGACGGGGAAGCTGACGGCGCACTCGCAATTCGCGCCCGACGATCACCGCAATTTCAATCGTCACGGGGAATCGTTCGACGTGGGCGAGACGTTCTCCGGCGTGGACTACAACACGGGGCTGGAGGTGGTGGAGGCGATGCGCAAGCTGCTGCCGCCGGGCGTCAGCATGCCGCAGTTCGCGCTGCGCTGGATTCTGATGTTCGATGCCGTCACCTGCGCGATTCCCGGCGGCAAGCGTCCCGCCCAGGTAGCGGAGAACTGTGCGGCGTCGGACGTGGCCGCGCTGTCGGATGAGGTGATGGCGGCGGTGCGGGAATTGTACGATTCGCGGATTCGGCCGGCGGTGCATCAGCGCTGGTAGTGCTCGCGCGCGTCAGGCGCGGAGGAGTGCGGTCGACATAAGATGAAGGAGGAGGACGACGCTTCCCATGACCACCGACGAACGCATAGAAGCACTCACGCAATCCGTCGCACTGCTAGTCGGCCTCCATCGCGAACTGGAGAAGCAGACCGCCGCGCGATTTGCCGAAACCCTGCAATTCATTAATCAATTGGCCCACACGGCCGAGGCCCACGAGCAGCGCATCGAACATCTGGACCAGCAACAATAGCGGTGCCCTGACAGCCTGCCCCACATAAAACCATCGCGGGGCGGATATCCTGATAAGAGAAGGAGACCGCTCGTGCTGCCGGCCAGGATTCCGGTGCTGCTTGTGTGTGCGGCCGTTCCCTGGATGACGGCGGCGGCGACAGCGCTGACGGGGCGCGTGGTGGACGATAGCGGCGCGCCCGTCGCCAATGCGCGCGTAGCGGCGCGGCTGGCTCCGGACGGTGCGACGACGGAAACGTCCACCGACCGGTCCGGCGCTTTCTCGCTGGCGCTGCCGTCGACGGGGCGCTACCTGGTGACGGTGGATTGCCAGGGGTATTTTCGACTGCAGGATCGGCCCGTGGAGGTGGACGCGCAGGCGGCGGAAGTGACGCTGGTGATCAATCCGCAACGGGAGGTATTCCAGAGCGTTCAGGTGGGCGAGACTTCCGCGGCGGTCGATCCGGCGCAAACCACCGAGGAACAGCGATTGAGCGGCACCGAAGTCAACGACATCCCGTACCCGTCCAGCCATAGCCTGCGCAACGCTATGAAGCTGATGCCAGGCGTCATCCAGGACCCTTCGGGCGGCGTCCATTTCCATGGCGGGGCGGAATACCAGACGCAGTACACGCTGGACGGTTTCGACATCAGCGATCCGGTGACGGGCCGGTTCTCGACGCTGCTGGCGGTGGAAGGCGTGCGTTCGCTCGACCTGGTTTCGTCGCGCGAGACACCGGAATATGGCCGCGGATCGGCCGGCACGCTGGCCATCCAACCGGAGAACGGCACCGACCAGTTCCACTTCACGGCGACCAATTTCGTTCCGGGGCTGGATACGCGCGGCGGGCTGAACATCGGCGATTGGACGCCGCGCGCCGGTATCTCGGGTCCGTTGCGCAAGGGCCGCGCGTGGTTCTCCGACAGCTTCAACGGGGAATACAATCGCGGCGCGATCAGCGGATTGCCCAAGGGCCAGAACACCGACCAGTCCTGGACCGCCGGAAACCTCTTCCATGCGCAAGTGAACCTGACGCCCACCAATATTCTTTTCGGCGATCTGCTGAGCGATTTCGGGTACCAGGCGCACTCCGGGCTGGGCGTGCTGGATCCCGATTCGACCACCACGGTGCAGCGCTCCGGGGAATGGCTGACGGCGGTGCGCGACCTGTACACGTGGGGCAACGGCGTGATGCTGGAGACCGGCATGGCGTGGCAGGCCACCGGCAACCACGGCATCCCGCAGGGCGATCAACCCTACATTTTGTCGCCCGAGGGGCGCAGCGGAAATTACTTTGTCGATTCGCTGACGCACGGACGGCGCGACCAGGCGTTCGCCCAACTGTTTTCCCCGCTGCTGCGCTTCGCCGGGAAGCATCATCTGCAAACCGGCGCCGACGCGCAGCGCCTGGGGTACGAAGCGCAGAATCGGCGCACCTCGTTCGAGGTCATCGGACTCTCCGGTCTGCCGCTGTTCGCCACTTCATTTATCGGCAGCGGCACCTTCAGTCAATCGGACACGGCGGTGGCAGTGTACGTCACGGACCATTGGGAACCGGCGGCGCGCGTGGCCATCGACGCGGGACTGCGCGAAGACTGGTTCGCCGATATTCACGCCGCGGCGCTGGCCCCGCGCATTTCGGCGGCGTATTCGCCGTTTGCCAATGGCCGCACCAAGTTGACCGCCGGGTACGCGATCATCGACGAAGCGCCCAACCTGGCGCTGCTGAGCCGGCCCTTCGATCAGCAGTCCGTGACGGTTCCGTACACGACGCAGGGCGTGCCGGAAAGCCCGCTGACGACCACGTTTCTGATGGGCAGCGGGCTGCGCGCGCCGCGCTACGCGAACTGGAGCGGCGGGGCGGAACACGATTTCCGGCATGCCTTGTCGGCGAAAGCTGAGTGGCTGCGCAAGCGGGGGCGCGACGGGCTGGTGTACGCACCCGAAGCAGCGTCCACGGCCGTCACGGTGCAACCGCAGGTGCTCAGTTACGGATTTGGCGGCGACTACGTTCTTTCGAATCTGCGGCGCGATGAATACGATGAGGCCGGGGTCACGGTGCGGCAATCGTTCGGCGATCAGTATGAGTGGATGGCCAGCTACGTCCGCTCGCGGGCGGTGTCCAACGCGGTGTTGGACGTCAACATCGACCAGTCGCTGCAGGTGACCGGCAACTTCGGCCCGATCCCCTGGGACGCGCCGAATCGGCTGCTGGCCTGGGCTTATCTGCCGTTTCCATGGCTGAACAAGAACTGGGCTTTGGCCACGCTGGTGGACTGGCGCAGCGGATTCCCGTTCTCGGTGGTCAACCAGAGCGGCATCGTGTCTGGGACGGTGGACGGGAGCCGCTATCCCGCGAATTTCGATTTGAACTTGTATATCGAGCGCCGCTTCACGTTTCGGGGGTACCGTTTCGCGATCCGCGCGGGAGTGAATAATGCTACCGGTCATCGAAACCCCACGGCAGTGGATAACACGATTGGCGCGCCGAATTTCTTGCAATTCTACGGCGATGAGGGAAGACATTTCGAATTCCGCATCAGGACTTTCGGGAAGGGGAAGATTTGAGTGCGAACGGGAACCCGGTGACACGGGGCAAATCGGTGACAGGCAACGAAACTCAAAAGCGGAGTTTCGTCGCCAGCCACCGATTTGCAGCGCGTTAGAACGTGTAGTCGATTCCTAACAGTGGGGTGAATTGCTCGAAGATGCCGCGCGCGGTGTTGTGAACGGCGGGGACAATTTCCTGGCGGGGAAATGTGGTGAGGTAGTCGCGGAATTCGGCGCGCAGTTGCATATGCGATCGCGGGCGGAAGGTCACGCCACCGCCGACGTTGAAGACCACCTTCCAGACGTCATTGGTGGTCAGAGTGGCAATCTGTGGGATGGGCTGAGGGAACGGCGCGGGACCGGCGACAACGTATTCCTTGCCGCCGGCGCCTCCGGCCACATAGGGGCGCCACCGATGTTCGAGGGTTTTGAAATGGAAGAGAAGGTCGCACGTCAAAGCGTGCGATTGTCCCTGGATATCGCTCTTGACGCCGGGTGCGACCAGAAAGGGATGGCCGTCCTGGTAGAGATACTGAAACTCGACCGACACGTAGCGGGAGAACTCATACCCCAGCATGATGCCGGCGGCGAAGCGATTGCGAATTCCCGCCTGGGCCGTCCCCGCATCCGAATAGATGGAGCCGTTGCGGTAAAATCCGTATCCGAAATCGGCGCCGATTTCTCGCGTCTGCCCGAATGCGGAGACAGCCAGCAGAGCCAGTACCACCCACTTCATATGGGCTGGATCCGCAGCTTACTTCTTGTTCTGGTTGGCCGCGGTGGCCGCCATTCTCAGTTGGGCATTCACCTGGTCGAGCAACTCCTTGGCCTTCTGCGCGTGGCCGGCCATGTCCCACTCGTTAGCCTTTTGGGCGGCGATGATCTTCTCCCATGCCTGTGTACTGAGTTGCTGAGCTGCAGCCAGGTTGGGGTGGCGAGCGGGGTCAATATTATCCTTGGGTTTCTGGGCTACAGCAATCCCTCCGACGAGGAGCAGCGCTCCGAGTACGGCAGTGACAATTCGCGTTTTCATCATAGGTGAGATTCTATGCGTTGTTCGAGTGCCGTGCAAGGTTTTTAATGCGATTTCATGTAGCCAGAGCGGGCGGCCGCTCACGGTTCGCGCAACGTGGGCGAATCTCCCGGCGCTCGCGACACCAGCCGCGCCTTCGCGGTGAACTGGCGCCCCGATACCGTGAGCGTAATCGTATATTCTCCCGGCGGCGCGGGCGTCTGGCCGGCGTTGGCGCCGCGGCCGCCGCCTCCACCGGGATTCCACAGGACGCGGTTCACGCCGGCGGTGCGGCCTCCCGCGGACTTCCACACAGTGGCTCCGGCGGCATCCGTGACCACGATGGATGGCGCTTCCGCGGCTTCCTGCTTCAGGTAGTAGGCGATTGGCATGGCGTTGGGCTCGTTGGGCGTCACGGGGTAGCGGTCGCCGTAGAGCCGGTAGTTGCCCCAGGCGCGGTCCTGGCGCTGGACGAACGGCGCGACGGGGAACAGCACGGCATCGCGCGCCAGAAAGTCGCCGCCCATTTCGCGGAGGGCGCCGATGTGCGTCACCCACAAGCCGCGGCCGTAGGTGCCGACGACCAGATCGGGCTCGCGCGGATGAACCAGCAGATCGGTGACGGGGACGGTGGGCATGTTGGCGCGGAAGGGCGTCCAGGTGGCGCCGCGGTCGAAAGATACGGCCACGCCGGTGTCCAGTCCGACGAACAGCAGGTTGGGCTTCACGGTATCTTCGACAATGGCGTTGGCGGCCGATGGCAGGCCTTGCGAGATGTTGGTCCAGGTGGCTCCGAAATCGGTGGTGCGGAAGACGAAGGGACGGGTATCGTCCATGCGCCGCCGCGTTTTGGCGATGTAGGCGGTGCCGGCTTCGAAGCGCGACGCGTACACGCGGGAGACCCACGCGTCTTCGGGACCACCCGCCGCGGCGATCTTCGCCGTGACGTCCGTCCAGTGCGCGCCGGTGTCGCGCGTAACCTGCACTTTGCCGTCATCGGCGCCCACCCAGATGACGCCCACCTGGGCCGGCGATTCGGCGATGGTGGTGATGGTGCAGAATTGAATGGACCCGTTGGGCGGGCTGATCTTGGCGGCGTCGTTGGCGGTGAGGTCGGGACTGATCTCCTGCCAGTGGTCGCCGCGATCGGTGGAGCGGAACAGCACTTGCGCGCCGAGATAGACCACCTTGCCATCGTGCGGCGAAATGCGGATGGGCGTCACCCAGTTGAAGCGGAGGTAGGGCTGCCCCTGCGGGCGCGAGGGCGCGATGTCGGTGCGCGTGTGCAGTTCCTGATCGACGCGCGCCGGATGGCCGAATTCATGGGTGTTGTACAGGTAGCGGCCGTCCGGATCGGGCTCGTTGTACATGCCGTCGCCGGTGCCGGTGGTTTTCCAGTCTTCGATGCCGACTTCGCCCGAAGGCCCGTTCACCGGCCCTTTCCAGTTCTCGTGATCCTGCAGGCCGGCGTAGAGGTTGTAGGGCGTGTCCAGGTCGACGCCGATGGCGTAGACTTCGCCCAGTTTCAGATTGAAGAGATGGTCGCAGGTGCGTCCGCCGTCGAAGCTGACGAAGACGCCGCCGTCGGAAGTGGCGATCATGTGGCCCGAATCGGCGGGATCGATCCACAGCGAGCGGAAGTCGCCGAAAGCGCGCGGGAACACGATGTCTCCGCCGCGGCCGAGTCCCACCCAAGTCTTACCGCCGTCGCTGGTGCTAACCATGTTCGACCCGGTAATGTAGGCCCGGTCGGGATTGTTGGGGTCGACGCGAATCTGGTTGAAGGAGTAGCCGGCCTTGCGGCTGACATCGGCCGTGGAGATTTTACGCCAGGTAGCGCCGGCGTCGTCGGTGCGATAGACTTCGCCGCCGATGGTGCGGCCGGGCGCGGACTCATTGAAGTTATCGACGACTGCGTATAGGGTGCCAGGATGGGAGCGGCAGATGTCGATTCCGATGCGTCCCAGCGGCCCGTGCGGCAATCCGCCTTCGAGGCGCTTCCAGTTCTCGCCGCCGTCGGTGGACTTGTAGATGCCGCTATCGGGTCCACCATCGAGCAGCCGCCAGGGATGGCGCAGGGCCTCGTACATGGCGGCGTAGAGCACGTTGGGGTCGCGCGGATCGGCCACCAGGTCGATGGCGCCGACGGTGTCCTTGAGATAGAGCACGCGCCGCCAGGTGCGCCCGCCGTCGGTCGTTTTGAACACGCCGCGTTCCGCGTTGGGCGAGAACAGATGGCCGATAGCGGCCACCCACACGACGTCGGGATTCGTAGGATGGATGACGATGCGCGCGATGTGCTGGGAATCCTTCAGCCCCACGTTCTGCCAGTTCCTGGCGCCGTCGGTGGATTTGTAGACGCCGTCGCCGTAGTAGGCGCTGCGCGTCACGGTATTGTCGCCGCTGCCCACCCACACGATCTCGGTGTTGGAGGGCGCCACCGCTACGGCGCCCACGGACGCGATGGCCTGGCCGTCGGTGACCGGAGTGAAGGTGGTCCCACCGTTGACGGTCTTCCAGACGCCTCCGGTCCGCGCGGCGGCGTAGAAGGTGTGGCTGTTGGCCACCGCGACGCCCACCACCCATGCGCCGGCGCGGAACGGTCCGAGGTTGCGATAGGGAAACGCATTCAGCAGATCGCTATATGTGAGATCGGCGGCCGACAGCGCGCCGATCGAGATAACCGCGACGGTAAGAAAGTGACGGAGGATTCGCATGGCTCCTAACTCCTGACTTCTAGCTCTCAAAAACCACATCCACGGCTGGCTTGGCCAGATCATACCACACTCGCTGCAAGCGCTTTCAGGACGATCTGGCGGGGGTGTCGGACGCCGGACGCCGGCTGGACAGCCGGCGACAGCCAGGATTGCGCCGCCCCATAAGGGCAGCGAAGCCATGGCCGCTTGCCTCCCACATAAGAATCGTGGGTGATACGCTTACGTCATGACGCGCAGAAAGTGGCTGGCGAGTGTGCCTGCGGGGCTTGCGGCGATGCCGCAGGGCCGACCGGCTCCGCCCAATATCGTTCTCATCATCTCCGACCAGTTCCGCGCGGACTGCATCGGGGCCATGGGCGCCAATCCGATGAACCTGACGCCTCATCTCGATGCCATGGCGCAGCGCGGCGTGCTGTTCCGTTCGGCGTGTACCAACCAGCCCGTGTGCGCTCCGGCGCGCGGGTCCATTTTCACCGGACAATACCCCGCCCGCCACGGCGTCTGGCGGAACGGTTTGGGACTGGCGCCCAATGCCACCACGCTGGCCACCACGCTGCGCCAGTCGGGCTACTCGGCCAATTACATCGGCAAGTGGCATCTGTCGCCCAACGATAATGCCCACCCCGAAACGCAAGGCCCTGTCCCGGCGGCCAACCGCGGAGGTTTCCTGGATCTCTGGGAGGGCGCCAACCAACTGGAACACACGTCGCACGCCTACGAAGGGGACCTTTTCGACGCAGCGGGCAAGCCCATTCACTTTTCCGGGCAGTATCGCCCCGATTTCATGACCGACCGCGCGCAGCGCTTCCTGCGATCGGTGAAGTCGCCGTTTCTGCTGACTCTCTCCTATCTGGAAGTGCACCACCAGAACGATATCGACGCTTTCGTCCCGCCCAAAGAATACGCCAATCGCTATCCCAACCCGTTCATCCCCGAGGATCTGCGCGGTCTCCCCGGTTCCTGGCCCAGCCAGTTGTCCGACTATTACGGCTGCGTCGCGCGCATGGACGATAACGTCGGCGCCGTCCGCAAAACGCTGATGGAAACCGGGCTGGCCGCCAATACCATCGTAATTTTTACCAGCGATCACGGGTGCCATTTCAAGACGCGCAACACCGAGTACAAGCGCAGTCCGCACGAAAGCTCGCTGCATGTGCCGCTGGTGATCGAAGGTCCGGGGTTCAACCGGTCGGCGCAGGTGCAGGAACTGGTGAGCCATGTGGACCTCACGCCGACGCTGCTGGAGGCGGCCGGACTCACAGTGCCCGCGTCCATGCAAGGCCACAGTTTCCTCGGCCTGCTGGATCGCCACACCGCGGACTGGCGCAACGAAGTGTATTTCGAAATGTCGGAGTACTGGACCGGGCGCGGCCTGCGCACGCCGCAGTACACCTATGCCGCGGTGACGCCCAAAGATGCCGGCTGGCGCGATGCGGCCCATGCCAGCCGCTACGTGGAAGCGGCGCTCTACGACCTGTACGCCGATCCGCATCAGCAGGTGAATCTGGTGGGGCGGCCGCAGTACCGCAAGATCGCGGACGACCTGCGCGAACGATTGAAAGCCCGCATGACGGAAGCCGGCGACCCGCCCGCCACCATCGAAAACGCGTGGTTCCCCTACCCGTAGGCGCGGACGCTTTTTACCACGAGTCCTTCACACGGCTAATCCCGCGCTGAAAAGGCTGCTGCAGCCAGGATTGGCTGCCCCACAGAAAACGCTACACTACGCCATCTGGTCGACTGCCTGAATCAACGCCCGAATGTAGCCGTAGCAGTAGGCGAACGACTGCAGTCCCTCGGGATCGGCGGCGGCCTCCGGCACGTGATCGGGCATCAGCAGGTACGGGTAACCGACCTCGCGATACACGCGAATGGCTTTCACGAAATCGATGTCGCCCTCATCGGGATAGACTTCCACAAAATCGTCGCGATGGCCTCGGATGTTGCGGAAATGCACGTTGAAGATCTTGCCGCGCGACCCGAAATAGCGGATCACATCGTAGATCTCGTCGCCCGGTTTCTGCAGCATTTCCGACACCGTGCCCTGGCAAAAATTCAGCCCGTGGTACGGGCTCTCGCGGATGGCGATGAACTTCTTCAGTCCGTCGACGGTGCCCAGCACGCGCACCACGCCCTGGTACCCTTCGGGCGGAACTCCGGGATCCTGCGGATGGCACGCCATGCGGACCTTGTACTCGTTGGCCACGGGGATCACGCGATCCAGGAAGTACGTAATGCGCTCCCAGAAGCGGTCGGCATCCACGCGTCCGGCGCGTGTCAGCGGCGTGGCCGGATGGGCGTCGCGCAGCCGCCAGGTGCTGTAGGTAGCGTCGCCGCGGCCCGGCGAACGGCCGGTTCGCAGCACGCCCAGCAGGCTCATGTTGTACTTGATGGAGGGAATACCGGCCGCCGCGCAGGCGCGGATGAACTCCTGCAGCCCCGCGATATCGCGATCGCGCCCGGGACTCTCGGCCAGCACGATGGCCCCGTGCTTTTCTCTGTCGATGTGGCTCGACGTCAGAATCTTGGGCGCTACGCAATCCACGCTGATGCCGCTCGATTCGGCCAGTTCGCGCATGCGCCGCAAGTCGTCAGCGGTAGCATAGATATCGGCGGCCGTCGCGGGATAGCCGCAGATATTGCGGACTCCGTAGCGCGCCAGGTACTTGAGGTGCGCTTCGGTAGTGGGAGCGCTCTGGCACCCCAGTTTCATCAGGGCGCGCGGCGGCGCGGCCGCGGAAGCCGGTTGCGACGCCGCGCCGGCCAGCGCGGCCGCTCCCGACGATACGAAGAAGTTTCTGCGATTCACGTCCTCACCTTACGGGCGAGCCAGCCCGTCCACGATCATTTTCGATAGGTTGGAAATCAAGATCGACCCCGGGTTGTCCGGTCCGTAATCGATTTTTGGCATGTCGTCCACGTAGATGGCCATGGCGATGCGGCCGCCCTTGGAATAGACAATGCCGACGTCGGCGCGAAGGGCGTCGAGGGCGCCGGTCTTATTGGCGATGGGCGCGTCGATCAGGCGGCGCATTCCGGTATTGTCCTGCTGACGCTTGAGGATCGCGATCATCTCCTTCGAGGCGTCGGGGCTCACCAGTTCGCCCCGTTCCAAGCGCTCCAGGATAGTCACCATATCGAGCGGCGTGGACACACCCAGGCCATATTTCTGGTTCTCCGGCTGTTTCCCGAAATCCGACCATCCCTGCGCCGGCGCCAGTTGCGCGCCGTCCCCGCGCACTTTGCGATTGGAGCGCGTGGTCTTGATACCGATGCGGTCGAGGTAGGCATTCACCTGGTTGGCAGTCACCACGTCGAGCGTTAGATTGGTGGCGCTGTTGTCGCTGAGCACGATCATGAGATGGACGATATCGCGCAGCGGCAGTCTGTCGCCGTCGGAGAACTCCGACCCGATCACGCCGGAGCCGGTTACCTGGTTGGCTTTGCGGATGGTGATGGTCTTGGTCCACTTGACCTTGCCGCGGCTGACCGCGTCAAAGACCGCGGCCATGATGGGCAGTTTGATGGTACTGGCGGTGCGCGCGGGATTCGATTCGCGGATCCCCACCGTCGCCCCGGTATCCAGGTTCTTGGCGTACAGCGAAACAGTCCCGGAGAAGCCGGCGAAGCGCGCGCGCAATTGGTCGCCGAGCGATTGCGCCCAGCAATAGGCGGCCACAACGGCCATCAGCACCAGACAACGCATTTCCTCAATGTAGCATTGGAGCCGTCAGACATTAGCCATCAGCCTGCAGCATTTCCGTGCGTGGACGATGGGTGGCCAGTCGCTTCGCGGTGAAGCTGGTACGGAGACCGAAGCACGCACGCAAGAGGCTGATGGCTGAAGGCTGATGGCTGACGACTCTGAAATCAGCTATAACGGAGTTGCCCATCGGATTTCGGAAAGGGTCGCCATGCGAATGCTCTTTTGTCTTCTGGCGTGTTCCGCCCTGCTGCCGGGCCAGGAAGGCCAACCGGGCAAGCCGGCGGCGATTTCGGCCGGCGAGAAAAATAAACTCGCGGCTTTGCTTCCCACCACGCCGGGGTTTTCCGGCAACCCCGCGGGTCCGGCGAAGTTCTATTCCGGCGATCTCGCGCGCTACCTCGGACCGCGCGCCGACGCCTACCTGGACTACGGGCTGGTGGCGCTGGAGCACCGCGAATATAAGGTGGCTTCCGTCGAACTGGTGGTCGACATCTACGATATGGGCGACCCGCTGCGGGCTTTCGGCATCTACTCCGCGGAGCGCGCGCCCAACGACCTCTTCATCCCCATGGGCGCCGAAGGGTGGGTGGATATCGGCGTCCTCAATTTTTTGCAGGGCAATTACTATGTGAAGCTGCAGGCCAGCGGCGATAGCGACCGCATGCCCTCGGTGCTGGAATCGGCGGCGAAGAACATGTTGCCGCGCATCGGCCCGGAGGGCGAAATTCCACGGCCGGCGGCGTGGCTCCCGGCTGCCGGGCAGGTGGCGGAGTCGCAGAAATACATCGTCAAGGCGCCCATGGGTCACGACTGCCTGGCGCCGGCGACCACTGCGCTGTATCGCTTCGACGACAAGGATACGACCGTGCTGGTTTCGACGGCGAATTCCGCCAGCGACGCCGCGGCGCGGCTCGACAAGCTGAAAGCGCATCTGGCGGCGGCCAGTTCCGTGTCCGCGGTCGAGGGACTTCCCGGGCTGGCATGGCGCAGCGGGGACCTGGTCTTTTTCGCGACGGGACGCAACGTGGTGGTGGTGCAGGCCCCGCCGCCCAATTCGGATGCTTTCCTCGCTTTCCTGAAGGAATTGGCGGCAGCCGGCAGTACACTGTAGACTGTGAATCCTGCACAGGGCGGCACAGCGACTCTGCTCGATCGGCTGGCCGCCTGGAAATCGCGCTTCGGCGGGCCGGAGACCGACGAGTTGCCCCGTCTCCTGGAGCGGGTGGCGCGCCGCCGTTTTCGCCAGCCCGCGGAACTGATCCGCCTGCACGAGACCCTCCTCTTCTTACGCGCCTACCCGCGCACGCCGAAGGTGGCGCGGCTGGCGGACGGTATTCTGGCATCCATGGAAGGCCGCGTCGACGGCCTGCGCAAAGCCGGCGCCGACCTGTCGGTGTTTGAGGAGCCGGAAGTGTCCGGCATGGCGGGCACTTCGTTTTCGGCGGTGTTCAGCTACGAAGTGGCGCGGCGTCTGGCGGCGCTCCACCCCAGGCTGGATATTGATTGGGAAGCTTACGACGAGCCCGAGCGCGGCAACCCGGTGGCGCGCCGTTTCCTGCCGCTTCTGGGAGAAGACTGGCCGGTGGAAGCGCATGCGCCGTTTCGCCAGTGGGTAGACGCGGCGCGGCCGCGCGGCCGCACGGCGCTGCAATTCCTGCTGGAACGGCTGGCCGCGCTGCCGCTGGACGACCGCGCCCGGGGTGATCTGTACGACAGCCTACGGGCGCCGCTCTACTGCGTGTTCTCGGGCGGCGTGCCGAACCGGTCGCAACTGACGCTTGCGGGGCGTCCGCTCTATTGTCATCGCCAGCCCCTGCTGCAGCGGCGCGACGTCTCGCTGGCCGATGTGCTGACGGCCGGGCCGCTGCCCATCCGCCAAGCGGCGCCGCGCGAGGCCCGCCGCGTGCTGCGGCTGATTCTTGAGACTTCGGCCATGCGCTACCGTGAACTCTACGGGTTCTCGCATCCCGATGCAGAGCGCGTGTTCCACGCCGATGCGGGCCGCGGAGTCGACATTTATTTCTTCGGTGTGCCGCCCGAGTGGCGCTTGCCGGTGCGTGCCTACCATGGAGCCATGTTTTTCAAGAATGGAGTTCCCGCCGGCTATGTGGAGGTGCTTTCGGTGTTCGAGCGCGCCGAGGTGGGCTTCAACCTGTACTATACATTTCGCGAAGGCGAGTCGGCGTGGGTGTATGCCCGCCTGCTGCAGTTGTTTCATCAGACGCTGGGGGTGAATACCTTTTCCGTGGACCCGTACCAGGTGGGTTACGAGAACGAGGAGGCCATTGCGTCGGGCGCATTCTGGTTTTACCGCAAGCTGGGTTTCCGGCCTACCGATCCGGAGATCGCCCGCCGCACGGAGGCCGAGGAAGAACGGATCCGCAAGACACAGGGGGCGCGCAGTTCGCCGGCCACGCTGCGCAAACTGGCGGCGGGATACCTGTTGTATGAAGGTCCCGGCTCGTCTGCGGGCGCGTGGGACCGTTTCCACATTCGCAATCTCGGTCTGGCGGTGGCTCGCGCCGCGGCGTCGCGTCATGGCGGCGACCCGGCGCGGATGGCTGCGTGGGCCCGCGAACGGGTGGCGGCGGCTCTGGGCGCGGCGCCCGACGTGCCGCTGACCCTGGTGGCGAGCCTGATGCCCGGATTGCCTCGGTGGACCGCGCCCGAGAAGGCGGGGCTGCTGGCAATTCTGAAGGCGAAGCAGGGTCGCGACGAGGAGCGCTATCTGCGGCTCATGCAGCGGCACGAGCGGTTTCGCGCGGGCTGCCTGCAGTTGGGGAGCGAGGGGGTGCGGTGAGGGCAGCGGCGGCATCCTGTTATCCTTTGATTTATGCTCAGCGAGAAATTGCGTGAATCGGGCGTGGTGGGCGCCGGCGGCGCCGGATTCCCCACGTATGTGAAAGCGCAATCTCAAGTGGAATTCCTGATCGCCAACGGCGCGGAGTGTGAACCGCTGATCCACAAGGATGCGGAGCTGATGAAGCACTTCCCGGCGCAGATTCTCAGCGGGATGACGCTGATGATGGACACGGTGGGCGCGAAATCGGGAAAATTCGGCATCAAGACCAAGAACCATGCGTCGCTCGAAGCGCTGAAGGGCAGCCTGAAAAACGACCGCATCGAGTTCGTGATGCTGGGCGATTTCTATCCGTCCGGCGACGAGTACGAGTTGGTCTATACGGCCACGGGGCGGCTAATTCCAGCGGCTGGAATTCCGCTGCAGGTGGGCTGTGTGGTCAACAACGTGGAGACGCTGTTCAACGTGGACCTGGCCGAGCAGGGGCAAGCGGTGACGCGCAAGTTTCTTTCGGTGTGCGGCGCGGTGAACGAGCCGAAATCGTTCTGGGCGCCGGTGGGAACGCCGTTCCGCGACCTGTTGGCGATGGCCGGCGGGACGACGGTGGGCGATTTCGGGGTCTTCATCAGCGGCCTGATGATGGGCACGCTGACGTTCGACCTGGACGACGTAGTGACGAAAACCACGGGCGGGCTGATTGTGCTGCCGCGCGACCATTACCTGATGACGCGCAAGACGCGGTCGCAGGCGGAGATGAACCACATCGGCAAGTCGGCGTGCGACCAATGCAGCTACTGCACGGAATTTTGTCCGCGCTACCTGCTGGGGTACGAAGTGATGCCGCACAAAGTGATGCGCAGCCTGGGATTCACCGTGACCGGCGGCGACATCTGGAACCAGTGGTCGGAGCTGTGCTGTTCCTGCGGCTTGTGCACGTTGTACGCGTGTCCCGAGGATCTGTATCCCAAGGAAGCCTGCGACGACGGCAAGAAATCGCAGCGCGCGGCGGGGCTGAAGTTCATCCAGCAGAAGCCAGTGGAAGTGCACCCCATGAAAGAGTATCGGCGAGTCCCGCTGTCGCAGCTTCGCAAGCGGCTACAGGTGGAAGAATACGAGGGAGAGACGCCGTTTCAGGACGCGGCGTGCCGGCCGGCAGTGGTGCGCATCAAGATGAAGCAGCATGCCGGGCAGGCGGCGACGCCGGTGGTGGAATCGGGCAAGAAAGTGAAACAGGGCCAGGTGGTGGGACGCGTGGCCGAAGGCAAGCTGGGCGCGAACGTGCATGCCAGCTTGGACGGCAAAGTGCGGACCGTGACCGCGGAATTCGTGGAGATTGTGACGTAAGCGATGGCAAGAAATTCGATCGGCCTTATCGAGCTGACCAGTATCGCGTCGGGCTTTCAGGTGTCGGACACCATGCTCAAGGCGGCGGACGTGGAGTTGATTCTGTCGCGGTCCATCTGCTCGGGAAAGTATATGGTGATGGTGCGCGGCGATGTGAGCGCGGTGCAGGCGGCGGTGTCGGCGGGCACCAGTTTGAACCGCTTTTCGATTATCGATTCCTTCGTGATCCCCAACCTGCACGAATCGGTGTTTCCGGCCATTGCCGGGTCGACGAAGGTGGAGACGCTGGAGGCGCTGGGGATTCTGGAATCGTTCTCGGTGGCATCGCTGATCGAAGGCGCGGACGCGGCGGTGAAGGCGGCCAATGTGCAGCTCATCGAAATCCGCCTGGCGATGGCGCTGGGAGGCAAGGCCTTCGTGACGTTGACGGGGGATGTGGCGGCGGTGGAGAGCGCCATCGATGCCGGCGCGCAGATTGTGGGACAGAAGGGGATGCTGGTGAATAAGGTAGTGATTCCGCATCCCCGTCCGGAACTGCTCACTGAGATGATCTGAGGCTACTGTTTGGCAGGGACCATTTGCATCGTGACGCCGCGACCGGGCGCTTCCGTGACAGCGTAATCGGCCGGGATCTTGAATAGCGTGGGATCCGGATCGTTGCGCAGGACATTCGAGAGCTCATAGGTGGTCACGCCGAACCGCGGATCGGAGCTCACGCTCTTGAGGAGCATCTGCAGGTCTTCGGAATACCATCGTTCATTAACCACGTGGATGTCGCGATTGTTGCCGATGCTGCCGGCGGGAATGATCCGCGTCATGCGGGTGTGCAGCGCGGGGACGCCGCTCACGGATTCGATGCCGAGGTCTTCCATGGCGGGTTCCGGTGCGGTTTTCTCTTTCTGCGCTTTGGCCACCTGTTTCTGGACTTCCTCTGCCTTCTTCTTCAGGTCCTCCTGCGCGGCAGTGGAGGCGGTGCTTCCGCCGCCGCTTCTGCCGCCGCCGGAGGCCGTAGTGGCCTTGACGGCATTCTTGGTCCGCGGATCGAGACGCACGACGAATCCCGCCACGGGATCGCGGATGGTAACGAGGGTGACGCCGTCCAGCGTCTCTTCGACACGAGTCCGGCCCATGGCGTCGCGATAGAACTGTGTGCTATTGGAATTCACCAGTTCGGTTCCGTCGGCCAGGGTTTGCACGGTCTTGCGCTCCTCGGTAGCGGCAACGGGCCGGCTGGCGACTACCGGTCCGCCCACCGTGCTTGCGGAACCGATAAAGCTGTAGGTGGCGGTGACGGTCCGAGTCTCCGTGGTCGTCCCGATGGTGCCGGCCTGCTGGAGGGCGTATCCCAAGCTGGCGCCCTGGCCGGCGGATTGTGCGACGAGTCCGGACGCCGCAAGGGCGAGGCCGGCGGTAATTCCCAAAAACTGTCTCTTCATGCGTTGTGTCTCCTGTCTCAATTTGAATTCGAAATCGATAGCGGCCGGATGGCGCGGATCCGCCCGTCCTGGCTCACTAAAACGTCCGCCTCTACGATTGCGGCGGGGTCCAATACCGGCATATGAAATCCGGCGGCGATCAGGGCCGCCACGGGAATCTGCATGCGCTCCACGCGCGCCCATTCGCCGGGCCCCAGCGGCGCCGTGTAGGGAATGGGAAAGAACGGCTGTTCCGTTTCGGGCGTTACGGGGCGCGAGGTGACCGTCTTCACGCGCCTGGCCGGCTTGGCCGGAATCGAAAGTTGCGGCGGCGGTGCGAGCGATGCCGTCACCGGCGGCATCGACGCCACGGGGCGCATCACCGGCGGCTGCCGATGCAGCATGATCACGGCCAGGCAAGCCGCGGCGGCCAGTCCAGCGGCCAACAGCCAGCGGAACGCCGGCATGGAGCGCCGCGGTGCATGCACGCGGTCGAACTCGGCCATCACGGGCGCGGCAAACCAATCGGCGGGCGGAATCGCGGCGGTTGACAGTTCTTCCATGGCCGCCGTCAGCGCCCGCTGAGCTTCCAGAACACCGGCGCACTCAGCGCAGACTTCCAGATGTTCCAGCAGCGCCGCACGGGACGCTTCACCGATGGCGAGTCCGCGTGCCGTTTCGATCCATCCGCTGCGAGATTCGCGGCAATTCATAAACACCTCTGGCCTTCCCTGCACTGGAATTTGCGAACCAGCAATTCGCGCGCCCGATGCAGACGTGAGCGCACCGTTCCCACGGCGCATTCCAGGGCCGCGGCGGCATCCTCGTAACTCTTCCCCTGCAAGTCGCAACAGACTACGACTTCGCGATACCTTTCGGGCAGCGCGGCGATGGCCTTGCGCAACTGCGCGGCGTCCTGCTCGCGCTCCAGGCTGAGGTCGAAACCGGCGTCGCCCGATTGGCGCTGGGAGACGGCGCATTCCTCCAGCGGCATCCAGCGCCGCTCGTTCTGCTGATGACGGCGGAGGAACTTGCGCGCCACGCCGCCCAAAAACGCCGGCAGGTCGCCGCGCGCCGGATCAAACTCGCCGGGATGATGCACCAGCCAGACGAAGACGTCCTGCACGGTGTCGCCGGCGCGGACGCGGTCACCCGTCATATACAATGCAAAGCGAAACACGGCAGGGAAATGCAGGCGGTACAATTCCGCGAACGCCTCGCGATCGCCGCCGCGAAACCGTTCGACGAGATCGCGATCGGCGCTGCGTTCGTCGTTCCCCATGTGCCGTTCGACGGTATTGCGCGGGGAACGGCTCGAAGTTCCGCGAAAGTTGAGAATTGCGCCAGGGTAGCACGGACGGGAGATTTCGGGTAGACTGAAGAATTGGCGCGATTCACGCCAATCCGCCCGATCTTGCCACGCAAGGGCGCGTAGCTCAGTTGGTTAGAGCGCCTGCTTCACACGCAGGAGGTCACAGGTTCGAGTCCTGTCGCGCCCACCATAGAATCACAATTTACAAGCCACGAAGCAAGCGAGTCGAGTGCCACGAGGGCGAATTTGGGTGGGTAGTGGGTGGCCTGACTTCCCGAGGTCGTTTGGGTGGAGTCTACGCTTCAGGTTGCAGCAACGTCACAATGCTGTCCGTCATCGGCCTTGGCTCACGGCGTCTTTCCACTCGGCGCTAAGGCCCCAGTTCGATTTCGTTTTCGATTGGGTCTCTCCTCATCATCCGTCTGGCCATCCGGTCCTCTCAAGCCAGAATATACTGGCGCTTCGGGTCATGCGGACCCGTGCCGATTTCCACAAGAAGGCCACGCGAGGCAATCGACTTCAACCGTGTCAGAGTGGCCCGCTGGGAAAGCCCAACGTGCTTCGCCACGGCCGCGGTCGAACGCGCAATCCCATCGCCGAACAAGGCGAGAATGCGCCGGTCCGTCTCGTCTCTCTGGGGCTGCCTGACCTGCGCGCTGGAAATGGTCACGCGAAAATGCATCCCGATTTCTTCCAGTTTGGGAGCCTCCAGCCCGGCCTCTCTGCAAGCGGCGGTCATCCGCTGAATGCCGCTGCCCCATTGCTCAATCAGGTGGAGTTCGTGGAAGACGCGCCCGATCACGCGATTCCGCAATTTGGAGACACCTTGCATAATGTCCTCGATCGTTAGGCCGAACGGCAGAAGGCCGGGATTCTCGATCTCGATCCGGTCATCAAACAGAGCAATTCGGATGGGGGCTCCTTGCTGGGCGTAGTCGGCATGTACGATGGCGTTCATGAGAGCCTCCCGAATCGCGACCAGAGGAACCGACCAGCGGTCCTCCCTACGAACGCCCTCGATGATCGATTCGCGCGTCAGGTGCTTGTGTGCAAATGCGACCGCCTCTTCCGCGGCGCGAGGCAATAACGAGCGGATCTCAACCGAATCGACGAGGCGCGCTCGATTCGTTCCGGCAAAGCGGCCTGCCTGTATCCAGGCATCCGGAAACCGGGCGAACCGGTCCTTGCCGAAAAGAAGCAGCCCTCCGATAGTCGGCACCTGACGCCCTTGGTGTTCCGTGACGATGCGCAGAGTGCTCCATGCCAGAGGGGTCAGTTGTCTGTAAGGTGCAAAGAACTCCGAAGCAGCTCGGAAGTCGATGGCTTCCGACTTCAATTCCGGGATTGCCTGCTCGTCGAACGCGATTCTCCAGTTCAGGCGCTTCAACTCTTCGATCTGCAGCGGATCTGCCTTTCGATTGGTCGAGCCCACGCGGATGAAGACGCCGTCTTCCGGTCCTAGCCGTTCCAGGTAGTGCGGGCGCGTGTTGCTGGGGTAGACCTGTACTGCCAGCACGTTCAGACTCCGCCACGGCACTACCTCGATATCCGGAATGAGGCGCGGTCGGATCGAATCGGAGATCAGGCTTGCGAGTTTCTCTTCCGATGCAAGCACGTCGGACACGCCGCGGACGTTCTTTGACCCGTCCTCGACACCGATGACGACAATGCCGCCGGCCGTGTTCGCGAACGCTACCAAGCACTTGAGAACGCCCTCCGGGGTTGACAAGTCCCGCTTGAACTCGAGGGTTTTGCCCTCGTTGCGCTTGAGGAGTTCGACGAGCTTCACAACTCCGCATTCTACTCGGAAGCGTCCGTCGCCGCAAGGCTTCCGAGCGCGTCGACACCGTCAACGGCAGGCTCACGATCACAGAGGTTACGCGGGCTACATTGATCAGCAGACACTGGGTGCTGACCTTTATCTACGCATGCTGGGGCCCGGCTCCGATCAGAAACTGCCCACCCAATTACCCACCCAGGGAGGTATTTTTGGTGCTTAAGTTGAAGTTTTACACGAAAATATTTAACCTGTAATCAAGGAGTTAGGCAGGACGCTCAGCTTCACACGCAGGAGGTCACAGGTTCGAGTCCTGTCGCGCCCACCATAAAAACTTAGCGTTTGAGCGGCGTTGGAACCGGCGCAGCATCCGACCCGAATACGTGCTCCCGCAAGAATCCCATGACAAATGCCTGCTGGGGCTCCGTCAATTCCGACCCGAATTTGTAGCGCTTCGATGACCCGTTCAATTCCACATAACGGGTTATGTGGCTATACCTTCCGCTGGAGGCGGATGCCTCGTCCCTCTCCGCGATGCCGGCAAACTCGCTCCATTGCAGACGATGGGTGCGGCCTGCCTTTGCAATGCCAGTAAAGATCTCGCCGCGATCGCCGTCCTTCGTAATCCGGATCTCGCCGAACAGGCCAACCGCCGCCGTCGCGCAGACGTATAAGACCGCCGCGGCCCATATCGCAAGAAAGGCGCTGGTCAACCAGAAAGTCGCGCCTTCGGCCGTCCAGACGCCGCGGATCAGGTCCCCCCAAAGCTTGAACGGAATCACGATGAGGATTACCGCGAAGGCCGCCCACGGCGCGCCAGTCACCAGAGATCCGCAGGAGGCGCGAAGGATAAATCCCCCGGGCGTCCATTCCAATCTCACTCCGTCCGCCGTCGTTTCCTTCTCGACGGGCGCGGCCGCGTTGCCTGGGGCGGTGGACACCGTCTCACTTGAAGGAAGGTGCAATTCCCGGAGTCGCTTGGCGGCGTCCGCCACCGGCACTTGCTCGCCGTACTGAGCCCGCAGCGATTCCACAAGGCTATCGATTGCCCTAGCGAACGCTTCCCGATCCTCGCCGCGATACTGGGCTTTCGCCTTTTCCAACCTCTGCCGGATTTCCTCAATACTGGTAGTCATGCCGGGATTTGTTACCCTCTCGCCGAAAACGACGCCGGAGTGGACCAAGAACACAAACGCGAACGCCGCGGTTCGTAAGCGGCCGACTATCGCTCTTGCGCCCACACGAGCCAGAATATCAGGGAGGGGCGCGCCGTTGTCCGGCGAGTCCCACAATGATAGTCGAACTATTTTTTCATCTTTCTCTTGACACCTGCCAAAACCAAAGCTTGGGATCACAAAAAGATCTGAAACTACTGGCGATGCTGGAGCCGCCGTGCTGCAACAAATGGCCGGTACGCGTGGTACTTGTGCCATGAATTAGGAGTTGGAAGTGCGCCCTAACTCGGCTTACTTATCCCGGATAATTCTCACCATTCTCATCCTGATGATGGGGGCAATTGGCACTCCTGGCGGGCAGTCGAGTCTCTACTGGCATAGCAGATCCAGCCGCTACTTTGAAGGATACAGGGGATCAATCAATGTATATTTTGAATTATTTTAATAAAAACTAATTGTATCGCCCACGTCCCGTAAAGGAGATGAGTCGCATGGCTTTCCCGCACAGCAGCGTTCCCCTCGCGGTTACCTAAGATACTGGAGGCACGGGACGCACAACCCCGCAATCCGACTCCGAACATGTCTGATGCCTCCACCCCGCTGAATGCGGCAATACAACAGCGTCAAGGAACAGGTCTACAATGCCCTCCTGATGTTCCGCCTGGGCGATTTCTACCAGCTGCTTTTCGAGGACGCCGTCACCGCCGCGCGCGAGCTCGAAATCACCCTCACCGCGCGCAATAAGGAAAAGAGCGCGGCCATCCCTATGTGCGGCGTGCCCTATCATGCCGCCGAAGGCTACATCGCGCGCCTGGTGCAGAAGGGCTACCGCGTGTATTGCAGTTCGTCCGGCTCATTCCGCGAAGATTCGCGCGGGGGGCGCCGCCTTGGCTGCGGCTATGCTGCTTTGTGGGGCAGGCGCTTTCTTTCGCCCGCCAACCGCCTTATCACTGCTTCTTCTTCACCGTCGAATCCGACGCCTGCTGTCGTGAATCGCTGCGCGCATCGCCGCGTTTGATCTGCACCCGCCGCCGCCCTTCTTCCAGGTTGGCCGCCGCCTTCTGCTTCGCCTCGTCGCTGATCTGGACGTGGTTGTTTACCGCGACGGCCCCCGCCGTCTTGGCCATGCGCGTGGCCGTCCCCTTGTGCTGGATGACGTTGGTCTTGCCCTCGATGGTGGCGACTCCACCTTGCACACGCACCGTCAGTTTGTCGGCGGAAATCTTGGACTTGGCGAACTTGGCGCGGATCAGCGCCTCCAGTTGCGCATCCGGCAGCCTGGGCCTCGCAGCCGCTGGCGCCGGGCGCACCGGGGTCGCGGTTTTCGCCGGCGGCGCCGTCCGTGGATTCTGGGGGGGGACCTGGTCCCCCGCCCAAACGCCGGCCGCGAGCAGCGCCGCGGCGGCGATGGAGGAAAACTTACCCATACTCAGTTGGGTGCCCCGAACTTGGCAATGTTCTCGGAAATGTGTGCTAAAGTTAGGGGTTCTCAAGGCTTATCGGCTCCCCATGCCCGAACAGATCCTGCTGCAAGGCAAAATCCTGGGCACAGAAGAGTTCCTCCTGGCTGCTTCCGCCGAAGGACGTTCTGCGCGCTCCGCGGGTGAAGACCTGCTCACCGGAAGGTCGCAGTGGATCACTCTGCTGTGCGAGGTTCTGCCTCGCGCGCTGCTCGCCGAACTGGGCCTGGCGCGCATCCTGTTGGGTTCGAGCGGGGGCGGACAGTTCCTCGTCGTGCTCCCCGGCGAAGCCCGCGACGCCGCCGACCAGTTCCTCACCGCCGCCAATGCCCAGATCGTCGAACTGTCGAGCGGCGTCGTCAGCCTCATCTGGGGCGTCACCGATAACCTCGGGGACTGGTCCGTCATTCGCAAACGCCTCAACGAGGAACTCCAGCGTAAGCGCCAGACGCCGCTAGCCCAGCATCCGGCAGCGTTTCAGCCGTTTTCCCGCCCCGCCCGAAATGAGGCCGACGCCTATTTCGCCAAGGAACTGGGTGCCAAGGTGCGCGAAGCCTCGCACGTGTTCTGGTCGCCCGAAGCTCCCGGCAAAGTGTCCGCCGGCGAAGGCAAACATTCCTGGAGCCTCACCTCCAATCTCTCGCCCGACGGCATCATGCTGGCCCGCCACGCCGCCCCTTCCGATGACGGCAAGTCCGCCGCGCCGGTACAGACTCTCGGCCGCCGTGCGCAGGGCCGTTCCATCTGGGGCGTGCTGCGCGGCGATGTCGACAATTTCGGCCTGCGCCTACGCCGCGTGCCGTCCATTGAAGAGCACGTCCCGCTGTCGGTGCTCTACAAGCAGTTTTTCGCCGGCGAACTGGAAGTCCTCTGCTCCCTGCCCGAATTCTGGCGAAAAGTCAGCATGATCTATTCCGGCGGCGACGATTTCGCGGTCTACGGCTCCTGGGACGCCCTCATCGCCTTGGCGCGCGAAGTCCAGCGCCTGTTCCACCGCTTCACCGAAGAGAATCTCAAGGACTACCCCGGCGCCGAGGGCAAGACCATTTCCATGGCCATCGCGCTCGCTCCGGAGCCCTACTATCCTTTGGCCGCGGTGTACGAAGAGGCCGGCCGCAATCTCGACCTGGCCAAATCCGCCGACTGCGATTGCATCTATCTGCTGGGCCGCATTCTGGAGTGGCGCCATCTGTCGGACGCCGCCGATCTCAAGGATACGGTGACTCGCCTGATTCACGATTTCCGCATGTCGCGCCAGTTGCTGTATCAATTGCGCAGCTTCTACCGCCGCGAAGCCTCGGGCGAAGGTGGCGTGCAGACCCAGCATACCTGGCGGTTCCAGCGCCGCTTCAATCGCATTCTCAGCGGTACGCGCGACCGCGAATTTCAGAAATTGCGCACCCACCTGATCGGCGAAATGGCAGGACGCCGTTCGGCGGAGGTGAAGTTACGGCCCGCGGGCCTGGTGGCCCTGGAATGGGCCAGATTGGTAACAGAGGTCTAGGACATGGCACAAGAGCAGGAACAACCCAAGCAGAATCGGCCGCCGCGGGAAGCGCGTCCTCCCGGTTCGGCGCCGCGCGGCGACCGTCCGTCGGGCGGCGGACCGCGTCCCGGCGGTGACCGCGGTGGCGACCGTGGGGATCGGGGCGGCGACCGTGGCGGAGATCGAGGAGATCGCGGCCCGCGCGGCTTCGATCGCGGACGCATGGAAGGCCCTCCCGAAATCGAACTGGAGAAACTGATCTCCGACAGTCTGTACCTCGACAACCAGGCGCATGCCGTGGTCAGCCGCATGCGCGACATGGACTCCGGCACCAAGAGCCAGTTGCGCCGCCTCTACAGCGCGGTGCGGCGCGCCGTCCGCGCGCCCGAAGGCGAACGCCAGCACGAATTCGTCATGCTGCGCGCCCGCCTGGCCTATACTATTGCGCGGCACGGCCTGCGCAGCCTGGATCAGCTTGAAAAACTGCTCCTCCAGGTGACGCGCCGGAACGATATCCGCGGTTACGAACGGTTCAAGGATCTTTTCGAGGCCATCGTGGCCTACAACGAGTAACACATGAGCGCACACACTTCCCAAACCGAGTTGAAACTCATCGGCAAGCTGATTCTCGAAGGCGAAATGACCTGTCAAACCGGTCTGCACGTGGGTGCAGGCAAGGGATCGCTCGAGATCGGCGGCTCCGATAATCCCGTAGTCAAGGATGCTTTCGGCCGGCCGTACGTGCCCGGCAGTTCGCTCCGCGGGAAAATCCGTTCCCTGCTCGAACAGTCTTCCGGCCTGGCCACTCCCAGCGAACTGGTGTACCTGTCCCGCCGCAAGGGGCAGGAAGTGCGCATCCATCAGAGTGACCGCCCCGACGACGAAATCTGTCTTCTGTTCGGCCGCAATCCTGGCCGCATGGAGCGCGTCCAGGGCGAAACCCTCGATACGTCCCAAGCCACTCCCGCGCGCCTCGCCGTCTTCGACGCCCCGCTCGACCCGGAAAGCATCACCGCCCAGATGCGCGAGAATCTGGACGACGAGCTCACCGAAGTGAAGAGCGAGAACGCCATCGACCGCATCACGTCGCAGGCCAATCCGCGCACCCTTGAGCGCGTGCCCGCCGGAGCGCGGTTCAAAACCCGGCTCGTCATGGACGTCCTCTGCGAAGAAGATGCCCCGTTGTTTCTCCGCGTGCTCGAAGGCCTCCGCCTGCTGGAAGACGATTCGCTCGGCGGCGGCGGTTCGCGCGGCAGCGGACGCGTCGCCTTCTCGGGTCTCCGCCTGGTCTGGCGCGGCCGCAACTACTACGCCACCGGCGCCGCGGAGAAAGAAATCAGCCAAGGTGCGACGTTGGCCGCGATTCAGACGGCCGTCACCGAGTCGGCTTTTTCGTTCGTGCGCGAGGAGTAATGAACCCGGGACTGGTGGTGAAGCTTCGTCCCGCCGGACCCTGGCGCATCGGGCCGGATTCGGGAGCGCGCAATCGGGTGGATCTGATTTACCACAGCGATTCGCTCTATTCCGCGGTCGCGAGCGCCATGGCGAAGCTCGGCTCGCTGGACGAGTGGCTCTCGGCCACCGCGCGCGCCGCCGCGCCCGCCGTCTCATTCAGTTCCTGCTTCCCGTTCCTCGATGAAATCGGTTTTATCGTTCCTCCGCGCACACTCTGGCCGCCGGTATCGCCGGGCCTGAAGACCGCGCGCATCCGCTGGAAGAGCGCCCGATTCGTACCCATCGGCATCGTACAGGCCATCCTCGCCGGCCAGACGCTCGACGAGCATCATTGGAGCGTGGATGGCGCCAGCCAATGCCTGGTTCCCGCCGGCCGTCCCGGCCCGTTCCGCATCGACATGCGATGGAACGCCGCCGTTGATCGGCTCACCGGCCTCACGGAACGCCATTCCACCGCCTGTCTGGAATTCCGCCCCGGCGCCGGACTGTGGACGGTAGTTTCGTTTCTTGATGACGCAGCTCGCGACCGCTGGCTCGACCCCGTGAAGGCCGCCTTCCGCCTGCTGGCCGATACCGGCTTCGGCGGCGAGCGGTCGCGCGGATGGGGCCGGGCCGAGTCCCCCGAGTTTCTCGAAGGCCACTTGCCCGACATGATCCTGCCGCCCGTTGCGGTGGCTGCGCCGGAGCCGTTGCCCCGGGTGGAAGTAGCGCCCGAAGCGGGTCAGCCGGAACCAGCGTCCCAGCCGGAAGCCGCGATCGAAACAGCACGAGCAGAGCCGATGCCCCAGGTGGAAGCCGGGCCCGAAGCAGTGCAGCCGGAACCCGCCTCTCAGCCGGAAGCCGCGATCGAAACAGCACAAGCAGAGCCGTTGCCCCAGCCGGAAGCCGCGCCCGAAGCAGTGCAGCCGGAACCGGCCTCTCACCCGGAAGCCACACCTGAAGCTGCGCTGCCGGAGCCAGAGCCTCAGGCGGCGGTCGCACTGGAACCAGCACCCCAGGCGGAGGTCGTTGCCCCCCTGGAACCGCGACCGTCAGGGAGCGGCCCGAGCGAAGTCGAGGCCGACACCGAAGCCTCCGTAATCGCTCCCGTCGATGTAGCTCCTCTAATCGTCGAGCCCGCTCTGCCGGAGGTCGAGGCCGTCGCCGTAGCAGCAGAGCCAGTAGCCGCGACCGCCCCCGAAGGCGTGCATCTTCATTGGCTGCTCTCGCTCTTCGCCCCCGCTTCCACCGATGCCGTCGACTGGACCCGAGGCAACTACTCCCTGCTCACCCGCGGCGGACGCGTCGAGAGCCCCTCTGGATCGGGCGAACTCAAGAAACAGGTCCAGATGGTGGCGGAAGGCTCGGTGCTCTACGGCGGCAGCGCGCCCACCGGCGCCGCGCCAGACGTCGCGCCCGATGGCTTCGCCCATCCCGTCTTCCGCGCCGGGTTCGCCGTGGTCATTCCGCTGCCCGGAGCGAGGAGCTGACATGCGCTATCGCCTTACCTGTCTGACTCCGCTGCTGGTCGGCGACGGCCGCAAGCTGAGTCCTATCGATTACATGGTCTGGAAGGACCACGTCAACGTCCTGGACCAGTGGCGCATTTTCCGCCTGCTGGCCAAGGGGCCGCGTCTCGACGGCTATCTCGCTCAGTTGAAAAAGGCCGACAAGCTGGATTTCGCGTCCTGGGGCGGCTTCGCGCAAAACTTCGCCGGCCGCCGCATTCCGTTTGAGAACGCCGCGTATTCCGCCTACTGGAACCGCGCCATGGGCGACAGTCTGCACATTCCCACTTTCGCCGCGGGCGCTTCCGGCCCCTACATTCCCGGGTCCGCCATCAAGGGCGCGCTGCGTACCGGCATGGTATTCGCCCACTGGCGCGAAGGCATGCTGCCCGATCTGTTAGCCCGCGTCAAAGGCGACCGTTTGCCTCGCAAGCCGGCCGATTCCGTGGAAGAACAGGCCCTCGGCGCTTCCGGGGTCAGCCGCATGCGCTTCGTGGGCGCCGGCGATTCCCAGCCCGTCCCCGTCTCGCAATTCAAGGTTTACCTGCTGCGCACGTCCACGCTCATCCCGCGCGGCGGATCGCTCGCCCTCGGCTGGAAGCAGAGCCCGCGTGGCGCGTCCGATGGCGCGCGTCCCGACGACAGCACGCCGTCCTTCGCCGAAATGGCCGTTCCCGGCGCCGTCTTCACTGGCGATTGGAACGAGAAGACGTTTTTCCTCGACCCCGAGGTGCGCCGCACCGTCCGCTGGCCGGAGAATTTCAACCGCGCCAAGATCTTCGAAGCCGTCAACGTCTATGCCGCCGGACTGCTGGCGCTGCAGCGCCAATACGCCTCCACCGCCGGACTCGGCCTGCTCGACCAGAGCCTCGACCAGCTCGAACAGCGCCTCGCCGCGGCCCGCCAGTCCGGATCCTGTCTCATGGCCCTTGGATGGGGCGGCGGCCTGTGCGTCAAGAGCGCCTGGCTCGACACCACCAATCCCGACTATCGCCAGATTCTGGAACAGTACGGCTTCTACGACCGCGCCCTGTCTTCCAATCTCCCGTTCCCCAAGACGCGCCGCATTGTCTTCCTGAACAACCGGCCCGCCACGCTGCCCGGTTGGGTGGAGTTATCCGTCGAGTAGCGGGGCCTTGTACTCCAGCTCCCGCCGATCTTCGCGCTGCCGCGACACGCCCTCCAGCCGCCGCACCAGCCGCGGGATTTCGCTCTCTTCGCACGGCCGGGGCACGTCCAGATCGGCCATAATCCGCGACCCGCCCGATCCCTCGCGCGCCAGCACCACGATCCTCGTCCCCAACGACAACGCTTCTTGCGTATTGTGAGTGACGAACAAAATGGTCGTCCCCGTGGCCTGCCACAGCGTGCGGATCAGGTGTTGCATGTCGGCGCGCGTCCCCGGATCGAGCGCGCTGAACGCCTCGTCCATCAGCAGAATGCGCGGCTTGTTGATCAGCGCCTGCGCAATCGCCACCCGCTGCTGCATTCCGCCCGAAAGCTGGTCCGGATACTTGTGGCCGTCGCCCGGCGCCAGCCCCGTCTTCACCAGGTATTCGAAGGCCTCCTGCCGCCACGCGCGCCGCCGTGCGTAGAACCGCGGCCGCAACCGGCCGAACAGCCCGAATTCGCACGCCTCCGGACCGAAGGTGATGTTATCCAGCGCCGTGCGATCGGGAAACAGCGAATACTTCTGCGGCACATACCCGCACACCCGGTCGGGCCGCCGATGCTCCCGCCCGTCGATCAGGATCCGTCCCGTGTTCGGTTGTTCCGCGCCCAGCACCAGCCGCAGCAGCGTCGATTTGCCGCAGCCCGTTTGCCCCAGCACGCAAACAAACGAGCCTTCCTGAATTTCCAGCGTGATATCCGCCAGGACCGGATGCGGCGGTTTGCCGTACGCCACCGAGACGCCTTCCACGCGGATCAGCGCCATCCCGTCATGCCTCCCGAAACCAGGGGTGCAGCGCGCGATTGAGCCGGCGCATCCCAAAATCCACCGCGAACAGCAGCAGCGCCACCCACAGCACGTACGGGATGATGACGTCCATCCCCATATGCCGCCGCAGCAGCGCGATGCGGTACGCCAGCCCGTCCGTCGAGGCGATCATTTCCCCGGCGAACAGAAACAGCATCACCGCTTTCAGGTTCAGCCGGATGCTGTTCAGCACCCGCGGCATGATCTGCCGCAGCACCACGCGATATGCCACCGCGAAATCCGAAGCCCCCAGCGTGAAGGCCTTCACCACCTGCTCTTCCGGCACCGACCGCGTCAGGTTGAACGTATCCAGGATCACCGTGGGCGTCACGCCGATCACGATCAGCATGATTTTGGACAACTCATCGATGCCGAAAACAATGAACAAAATCGGCAGCAGCGACAGCGCCACAATCTTGTCGAAGAACAGGACGAAGCGCAGAAAGAACACGCCCACGTAGGGAAACAACCCCATGTGCAGCCCCAGGATGACGGCCGGAATCAGCAGCGCCATGCTCAGCAGAAAGCGGCGCGAGGTCGCCTCCGTATCCTTCCACAGCATGCCCGAGAAGAACCGGTTTCCGCCCTGCGCCTCGACGCCCTCGGGAGGCTGCAGCACCGCATCGTACATCCCGCGAGCCATCTGAGCCACTGTCGGCACGATGCGGTCGTCCGGATTCGCCCGATGCCGTTCCGCCGCCGTATAGATGTACAGTCCAATCCCCACCGCAAACAGCATCCACGACAACAACGCGCCCGACCCTCGCCCCGGTTTCGCATGAATCAGCCCAAATGCCATCCCCGCCCCTCGCTCCTACAACTTCCCGTCGGCCGCCATCTGCATGTAGCCCAGATCGAAAACCAGCCGCACCTTATCCGCCGCGCCCTGCACCGCTCCATCGGGATAGCGGATCGCCACGTCGTCCACCGATTTGGTGTTCGACCCCAGCAGCCCGTGCTCGAAGCAAAACTCCCTCACCAGCGCCATCTTTTCCTTCAAGCCCGCCGAGGCGCCGAAATCCGCCGCCTCTTTGGCCGTATAGAACATCCGCGTGGTGCTCAGTTGTTCCTTGTACGACTCCAGCGTGTCCTGCGACCCCTGCGCAATGGACGTTAACGTCTTGTCCACCTCCGGTCCCGATCCGGACATCTGCGACAGCATCTCGAACCACGCCCCCGTCAGAGCCTTGGCGAACCGCTGCCCCGACCCGTCCGGCCGCGCCAACACGTCCGTTCGCACCACCGTCAGGTCCAGAATCTCCCCCGGAATTTTCGACGAGTCGAACAACGACACGAACCCCTTCTGCTTCTGAATCTGCGACACCATCGGCTTCCAGGTCACCACCGCCGACGCGCTCGTGTCGCTCAGAAACGCGCTGGCGATATCGGAATCGCTGGTGTTGATCAACCGCAGTTTCTGGATCTGGTCGCGCAGTCCATTGATGGTCATGGCGCGGTCCAGCAGATATTCCGACACGGTCTTCTGCACCAGCAGCAGTTTCTTGCCGGCCAGGTCCGTCAATTTCAAGTTGTCGCGCACCAGCAGTGCGTCGTTGCCGTTGGAATAATCGCCGATCAGCACCACCGTTGTCGGCACGCCCGACGCCGCCGGCATGTCCAGCGCCTCCATGTTGGTCATGGCGCAGGCGTCGATATTGCGCGCTACGAACGCATCGAGCGACGGCGCATAGTCGAATCGCTGCGCCTTGATGACGACGTCATATTTGTCAGCCCATCGCCGCAACATGCCCGACTTCGCCATGTAATCGTATGGCGTCCAGCCGGCGTAAATCGACCAGCCCACCGTAAATGTGGGCTTCCGCGCCACCCGGCACGAGGTACCCAGCAGAAACAGCGAGGCTATCGGGAGAAGTAAGGGAGTAACAGCTCGTTTGCGTCCCATCGTCGGTCACCGGGAAATTCAGTGGCGGACGTGGCCGACTGAGATGTTTCGCTCATCTTATCATGGCCGGCTTCGAGGCCGGTCCGCGTCTGTGTTTATCTGCCCGAGGTGTCCCGCTGATGGCCCTGCGCCAGGTACGCGCGCCATCCACCGAGTCGGGTAATCTCGGACGCCTGCGAAACCGCATACGGCTCCGCCAGAAAACATTTCACCGTTTCGCCGCTATCCAGCACCGCATTGCCGATGGTGAGCGGCGGCGGCACCGCCGCTACGAACCCTCCGAAATGGCCCAACGGCACGGCCCACACTTCCACCTCGATGCCCGGCCCCGCAAAGTCGCGGTCGCGCACCAGCGCCGGTTTGGGCGGCACCGCCCGATCGAGGGCGTACAGCCGATACCCGGCATCCGTGCGGCATGCCCGCAGCAGCCGCGCGCCGATCTCCGTCAACTGCCGGTTCAGCGGCTGCCCCGAAAGGTGCGCACCCACCACCGCCAGCGCCACGCAGTCCGGCGGACAAGGCCCGATGTCCAGCACCGGACCCGGAACCTGGCTATGCGACCGGTGGTAGCGGTCCGCCAGCGCCAGCAGCCCTTCCTCGGAGAATGCCGGGCCCACCAGCGAAATCCCGAACGGCAGTCCGTTCGGCCGGAACCCCGCCGGCACCGCGACCGCCGCCAGATCCAGCAGGTTGACGAAATTCGTGTAATACCCCAGATTCGTGTTGGTCCCGATGGGGTCCGCCGCCACTTCCTCGTGCGTATAAATCGTCCCCGCCGTCGGCAGCGCCAGCACGTCCATCAATGCCCACTGCGCTTCCGTCTCGCGCCGCAACTCACGCAGACGATACTCCGCGCGGTACGCATCCACCGCCGAATAGCGCCGCGCCCCGCCGATGATCTCCCGCACTACAGGATTCATCTGGCCGGAGTGATCGTCGAAGAATCGGCCAAGCGCGGCCATCCGCTCCGCGACCCACGGCCCCGAATAGAGCAGATTGGCCGCTTCCCGAAACAGCGAAAAGTCGATCTCCACCACCTCGCCGCCTATCGACCGCAGCCCGCCGATAGCCTGCTCGTACAGATCGGCCGCCGCTTCATCGCCGAAAAACTCCAGCTTCGCCAGCGACGGCACGCCGAAGCGAAAATGGCCCGACGCCCAGGGCGCCGCCGCTTCCCCGGGTCGCGGTGCCCGCGAAAACGGATCGTCCGCATCGAACCGCCGCGCCGCCATCCACACCGTGTGCGCGTCGTGGCAGGTGCGCGCCAGCACTGTGACGCAATCGAGCGTGCGGCATGCCGGAAACAGTCCCAATGTGCTCAGCACCCCGCGGGTCGGTTTCAACCCCACCAAATTATTGAACGCCGCCGGCACCCGCCCCGACCCCGCCGTATCGCTCCCCAACGCAAAACTCACCAGGCCCGACGCCACCGCGACCGCCGATCCCGAGCTCGATCCGCCCGAGATATACCGCGGATCGTAGACGCTCGAGCAAGCCCCGTAAGGCGAGCGTGTCCCCACCAGCCCGGTGGCGAACTGATCCAGATTGGTTTTCCCCACCGCGATGGCTCCCGCTTCGTCGAGCAGTTGCACCACCGTGGCGCTGCGCTTGGGCGAGAAGGCGAACGCCGGGCAGCCGACCGTCGTGTCCACCCCGGCCACGTCGAGATTGTCCTTCACCGCGTACGGCACGCCGTAGAGCGGCAGCACCGCGCCCATGGGGTCGCTCTCCAACTCGCGCGCCCGCGCCAGCGCCGTCCGCCGCGACACCAGCGAAGTCCACACCGGCTTCAGCGGACCCGATTGGATGCGTGCGTACACCACCGCATCCAGCAATTCCGAGGGCCGCGACACTCCCGATTTGTAGAGCGCTCGCACCGATCCCAAATCGAGTTCCTGCGTCGGTTTCATCATGCTCCTTCCTGACGCAGCAGCACCAGTCGCTGCCCCGCCGTGACCATGCTTCCTTGCGCGCAGCTCAAGCGCTCCACGATTCCCGCGTTCGGCGCCGCCACCGCAATTTCCATCTTCATGGCCTCCAGTACCACCAGCTTCTGCCCCGCCCTCACGTGCTCTCCCGCCTGCACGGCGATATTCCAGACATTCGCCGTCACCGGCGAACACACCGGACGGCATCCCTCCGGCGCATCGTCTTCGACCACCCGCGGCCCGTCGCTGTCTCCCGCCGCATCCGCGAACCGGTCCGACCCCGCCAGCGCCCACCGCTCTCGCTCCGCTTCAAACGCCGCCTGTTGGCGCTGCTTGAATGCCGCAGCGCCCCCGCCGATCGACGCGAGGAACCGGTGATAGTCCGCCAGCCGGAATTCCTCGTCTTCCATCCGCAGCGGATACCCGCCACGCGGAAACGTCTCGCGAATCTCCAGCAATTCCTCCGCGCTCACCGGGTAGAAGCGGATGCGGTCGAAGAACCGCAGCAGCCACGGCGTCGCGCGCAAGGTATTCCACATCTGCACCGTCCGCCCCACGAACTGATAGCCACCTGGCCCTTCCATCCCGTACACGCACAGGTATGCGCCGCCGATGCCCACCGCATTCTCCGGCGTCCAGGTGCGCGCCGGATTGTATTTCGTGGTGATCAGGCGGTGCCGCGGATCCGTCGGCGTCGCTACTGGCGCGCCCAGGTACACATCGCCTAATCCCAGCACCAGGTAGCTGGCCGAAAAGACAATCTCGCGTACCTCGTCCACCGACGCGAGCCCGTTAATCCGCCGGATGAATTCGATGTTGCTCGGACACCACGGCGCATCCGCGCGCACCGACTGCGTGTATTTGCGAATCGCCAACTGGGTCGCCGGGTCGTCCCACGACAGCGGCAAATGGACCACGCGTGAAGGCACGCTGATATCGTCCAGTTCCGGAATGCGCGCCTCGCACGCCTCCAGCGCCTCCAGCAATGCCGCCCGCGACAGCCCGCCGTCGTAATGAATGTGCAGCGACCGCACCCCCGGCGTGATGTCCAGGATGCCGCGCAGACCCACCGCCCGCAGTTCCCGCTCCAGCGCGTGCACTCGGAATCGCAGGTTCAAGTCGAGGACATTGGGCCCATACTCGATCAACAGACAGCGGTCGCCATCCGCACGCCGCGCAATCCCTGGCCCGCGCGACAGTACCGCCTCTTCGCGAGTCTCCTCGGGCAGCGCCGGCAACTCGCCGAGCGTCGCGATGGCCTGTTCCAACTCGTCCGCCATCCGCACGGCCTGCTCCAACGAGATCGCGCGAAATCTCACCCGGTCGCCGGGCTTCAGTTGCCCGATCTTCCACAACTCCGCATGCGCGATGGTGGCCGGGCAGACGAACCCTCCCAGGCTGGGCCCGTCCGGCCCCAGAATCACCGGCATGTCACCCGTAAAATCGATGGTTCCGACGGCGTACGCGTTGTCGTGAATGTTCGACGGATGCAGCCCCGCCTCGCCGCCATCCTTCCGCGCCCACTCCAATTTCGGCCCGATCAGCCGTACTCCCGTCCGGTCCGAATGGTGGTGCACCCGCCATTTCGTCGCGAAGAACTCCTCGATGCCTTTTGCCGTAAAGAAATCCGGCGCCCCATGTGGCCCGTACACCACGCCGATTTCCCATACTGTAGTGGCGCAGCCCATCCCGGCCGCGGACCGGCGCGCCTGCGGCTCCGTTGGCCGCGACCCCGGATGCAGCACATCCCCGGCGCGCAGCCCACGTCCCCCATGCCCTCCGAATTTCCCCAACAGGAACGTGCTCCGGCTCCCCAGATATTCCGGGACATCCACTCCGCCCGCCAACGCCAGATAGCCTCGACCCGGCCCCACGCCGATCTCCAGCAGCGACCCCGCCCTGACCGTGACTGCCTCCCAGCGCGCCACCGGCGATCCATCCACGCGCGCCCCGAAGTCCGCCCCGGTAATCGCAATAACCGTCTCGACGTCGAACCGCAGCGACGGCCCCGCTACCGTAAACTCCAGTCCCGCCGCCCCGTCCGCGTTTCCCACCAGCCGGTTCGCCACGCGGAACGCCAGCACATCCATCGGTCCTGACGGCGGCACGCCCACGTGCCAGTATCCCAGCCGTCCCGGATAGTCCTGCACCGTCGTCTGCGTCCCGCCGTCCACTACTTCGATGCCGTCTCGCCGGTACGCAAAGTCCCGCAGAAAGGCCGTCGCAATCCCGCCTTCCGCGAACTCCGGCGATGCGCTCACCTGCCGCAGATACTCCAGGTTGGTCTCGATGCCATCCACGCGGCACTCCCCCAGAGCCGCCCGCAGCTTCCGCAGCGCGCTCGCCCGATCGCCCGCATGCACGATCACCTTGGCCAGCATGGGGTCGTAGAACGGCGTGACCTCGGTGCCCGCTTCCACCCACGTCTCGACCCGCGCGCTCCCCTCGGCCGGCCACGCCACCTGCATGAGCCTCCCCGCGCACGGCTGAAATTCGCGCGCCGGATCTTCCGCGTAGATCCTCGCCTGCATGGAGCACCCCGACCGCTCGACGCGAATTCTCTCCAGCGGCTCCATTTCGCCCGCCGCCTGCCGCACCATCCACTCCACCAGATCGATCCCGGTAGCCTCTTCGGTCACGCCGTGTTCCACCTGCAGCCGCGTGTTCACTTCCAGGAAGTAGAACGCCGTAGAGTCGGCGTCATACAGAAATTCCACCGTCCCCGCATTGCGATAGCGCGACGCCGACGCCAGCCGCACCGCGCACTCCGCCAGCGCGCCGCGTACTTCCTCCGCGATCCCCGGCGCCGGCGTCTCTTCCAGCACTTTCTGATGCCGCCGCTGCGCCGAGCAATCCCGCTCACCCAGCGCCACCACCCTGCCCGCGCCGTCGCCAAAGATCTGTACTTCGATATGCCGCGCCCGCGCCACAAATTTCTCCAGGAACACGCCGCCCGTCCCGAAGTGCGACCGCCCCAACCGCTCCACCGCCTGGAACGCCTCCGCCAATTCCGCGCCCGACCGGCAAATCCGCATCCCGATGCCGCCGCCGCCCGCCGTGCTCTTGAGCATCACCGGATAGCCGATCCCCTTCGCCGCTTCGATCGCCTCTTCCACCGACCCCAGCAGTTCCGTCCCCGGCAGCAGCGGCACACCGCTCGCCGCCGCCAGGCTCCGCGCCGTGTGCTTCAGTCCGAACGCCCGTATCTGTTCCGGAGTCGGGCCGATGAACACCACCCCCGCCCGCTCGCACGCTTCCGCAAAATCCGCGTTCTCGCTGAGAAACCCGTATCCCGGATGAATCGCTTGCGCCCCGGTCTCTCTGGCCGCCCGCAGCACTGCCTCCACCGACAGGTAGCTCGCGGCCGCAGGCGCCGGCCCCAGGCGCACCGCCAGATCCGCCTGCCGCACGTGCAGCGAATGCCGGTCCGCGTCCGACCAGACGGCTACCGAGACCACTCCCATGCGCCGTAGTGTGCGCATCACGCGGCAGGCAATCGCTCCCCGGTTTGCCACCAGCACCCGCTGGAACATTTACGCCGGTTCCTTCTCCCAGATCAGGACTTCCACCGGTGTCGGATTGTATGCGTTGCAGGGATTGTTGAGCTGCGGGCAATTGCTGATCAGCGCGATGACGTCCATCTCCGCCCGCATCTCTACGTACTTGCCCGGCTCCGAGATGCCGTCTTCAAACGTCAGGCCACCCTCCGGCGTCACCGGTACATTCATGAAGAAGTTGATATTGGCCGGGATGTCGCGCTTCTCCATGCCATGGCCCCACTCCGTCACCGCTCGCAGAAAGCTGTTGCGGCAGGCATGCATGAATCGCTTCTCGATCGCGTACCGCACCATGTTGGACTCGTTGGCGCAGGCCCCGCCCAGCGTATCGTGCCGCCCGCAGGTATCGTCGACAATCGTCAGCAGCACGTTGCCGCCCACCGACATCAGCCGCGTCCCCGTGGTGAGGTAGATGTTGCGCTGCTCGCGGATGGTGTCCTGCGCGCCGTACCGGTCGGCCATGTCGTGCGCGTTATAGAACAACGTGTCGACCGCCTGGTTGCCGTACAAATCGACGATGCGGAAGAACTGTCCCGCGCGGATCTCGCGCATCCACGGTTCGCCCGCCGGGATCACATACCGATAGATCGCCTCTTCCGCATTCC
>Ga0181529_10000232_pt1 | contig 82175 bp, 67 predicted proteins | sample PEATcosm2014_Bin_36_FD_119763 | JGI IMG/M metagenome (GOLD analysis project Ga0181529, IMG submission 119763) | Peatland microbial communities from MTU Mesocosm Facility, Houghton, MI, USA - PEATcosm2014_Bin10_30_metaG | ecosystem: Environmental > Terrestrial > Soil > Wetlands > Peat | place...
CCGCTCCAGCGCACCGAGTAGTTGTTGCGGCCAACTCCGGCCACCGGCGCAACCTTGTCCCAATTGAAGTTGACGTTCAAGTCGGTCCGCGTCAGCACCGGCTCTCCGCTGAGGTCTGCCGACGCGAAGTACTCGGCCGTAAGTCCATGGCCTGTGCCGCTCGCCGGGCTGAGAGCGGTGTGTTCGATCGGCATGGCAAAGCCCGCCACCAGCGTCGATCCCTGCGCATAGCTCACCGAAGCTTCTGAGAAGCGCTTCTCGATCCCTGTGATCGGGTAGACCGGCTCCGGCGGCGGCGCGTTGTAGTTGCCTTGCAGCGACTGCACCAGTTCAGCCGTGGGGCCAACAACCGCAATGCGCCTTACGCCAGCCTTCAGCGGCAGGGCCCCATCCTTGTTTTTCAGCAGCACCATGGACTCGCGAGCCGCCTGCAATGCCAGCGCGCGATGTTCCGGCGAGTTGTTCTCGGTCAGCGGAATCCGTCCAAACGCATAGCTCTCCGGCGGATCGAACATTCCTAGATCAAAGCGCGCGCGGAAGAGGCGCCGCAGAGCCTTGTCGAGATCGGCCTCGGTCACCAGTCCCTGATGTACCGCTTCGCCGAGCACGGGAAAGGCCTGCGCCTGGCCATAGACGCACTCCAGATCGGTCCCGGCCTTCAGCGCCACAGCCGCGGCGTGCGGCATATCCGGCGCGTAATGGTGCCCCATGCCGACATCGCCAATCGCGCCGCAGTCGCTCACCACGTAGCCATCGAAGTGCCAGGCCTCCCGCAGGTGATCGCGCAGCAGCATGGTATTGGCGCACGCCGGCACGCCGTCGATGCTGTTGTACGCGCACATCGCCGATTGTACGTGCGCCTCGGTAACCACCGCCCGAAACGCGGGCAGATACGTATCCTCAAGGTCGTGCGCGGAGACATCGACGTCAGCCTGATGCCGCGTCGATTCCGGGCCGCTATGAACGGCAAAGTGCTTCGCCGTGGACACCACGCGCGGATGGCCGGGATCGTCGCCCTGCATTCCCGTAACGAAGGCGACGCCCATCCGGCCCGTCAAAAACGGGTCTTCCCCGTAAGTCTCCTGGCCACGTCCCCAGCGCGGATCGCGAAAGATATTGATATTCGGCGCCCAGAATGTCAGGCCGAAGAACGACTCGTGCTGGTTCTGGCGTATAGCCTCGTTATATTTGGCGCGCGCCTCGGTCGAGATCACCTCGCCCATGCGATGCACGAGCGGCGCATCCCAGGTCGCCGCCATGCCGATCACCTGCGGAAACTCCGTCGCGTAGCCGGCAAAGGCGACGCCATGCAGCCCTTCGTTCCACCAATCGTACTTCGGCACGCCCAGCCGCGGGATGGCCGGCGCATGGTCGCGCAACTGCTGCACCTTCTCTTCCAGCGTCATGCGTCCAATCAGATCGTCAACGCGCCGGTCAACCGGAACGGCCGTGTCCATATAAGGCAAAGGCTGCTGGGCCGCGACCCGCAGCGAGGCTGCCAGCACGACTGAGAGGACGAAAAAGCCCTGGATCCGGAACAAGTTCATGAGAATGCCTGCCTGACGGATAGATTGTTGCGCATTCTGTCGTCGTGCCAAAGCAGAGTGCGAACCATGTCATTATAACCAGCGCCTCCGCTCCGGCGAGAACCCCGTCGCGCACGGCCATCGTTTGTCCGTCAGGCGATCCGCCCAGCATCGCCGAGAAGGATCGGTTGGACTTTATCTGGCATGATGAGGAAATCCTGCACCACTGTATAGAATTATTTGAAGGCATTTCCGGGCTTGATTCCAAGGATTTTGAAGACGTACGCCATCGGGCAGAAGCCGGTGATTCCCGATTGGAAGAGCATGATGCCCACCCAGGCGGTGAGCAGCAGCCACCACGGTGAAACAAAATGCCCCAGCGCCACGCTAACGAGAACCATGGTCCCGGCAAAAGTAAGGACAGATCGGTCGAGATTCATTGTTGGCTCCTTTCATTTTCCAGCGCGGCCAGCATTGTCTTCCATGCCAGCGTCGCGCATCGCATCCGCACCGGATAGGCATGCACACCGGACAGAACCGCCATCCGCGCGGTTTCAACCTCCATGCTATCCTTGAATTTCTCTGCGTCTCCGGTAGCCAGAGCATGAAAGCGCTGAAAGAGCATCTTCGCCTGGGCGGGTGTCTTGCCAACCAGCAATTCGGTCATCAGCGAAGCCGAAGCCGTCGCCAGAACGCAGCTTCTTCCGTCGAAGGCGGCGTCGCGAATCACATTCCCCTGATCGATCCGCAGCGAGACAGCCACATCGTCCCCACAGGATGGATTATCACTTTGCGCAAAGTGGCTGCAATCGGCAATCGCGCGCCGGTTGCGCGGATGACGGCCATGATCGAGGACGGCTTTCGGGTAAATTTCGACAGAATCGCTCATTGGAGAAACATGACCTCCACCTCTTCCAGAGCCTCGGCCAGCGCATCCACCTCGGCGGTTGTGTTGTACAGCCCAAAGGAGGCTCGCACCGTGGCCGGAAGACCCAGACGCGCCATCAGCGGCTGCGCGCAATGGTGGCCGGCGCGCACTGCCACGCCGCGGCTGTCCAGCATCTGCGCAATGTCGTGCGGGTGAACGCCGTCCATCACAAACGAGAGTACCGAGGCTTTGTGTACAGCCGTGCCGACGATCGTCAGCGGTTTGATTGTGGAAAGCCGCTCAGTGGCATAGGCGAGCAGGCCGGCCTCATGCGCGCCGATGCGGTCGAGGCCCAGCGCGGTGACATAATCGATCGCAGCGCCCAGACCAACCGCCTGCGCAATCGGGGGTGTTCCCGCTTCGAACTTCGCCGGCAGCGGAGCGTAGGTCGTCCTCTCCAGGCTGACGCTGGCAATCATGTCCCCGCCGCCCTGATACGGAGGTATTGCGTCCAGCAGTTCCTCCTTGCCATACAGCACGCCAATCCCCGTCGGTCCATACAGCTTGTGGCCGGAAAAAACCAGGAAATCGCAATCCAGCGCCTGCACATCGATCTTCGTATGCGTCACCGACTGAGCCGCGTCGATCAGCACTTTGGCCCCGGCCTCGTGCGCCGCGCGAATCATCTCCGCAATCGGCAGCATGGTGCCCAGAACATTGGAAACATGCGCAAAGGCAGCCAAACGTGTGCGAGGCCCCAGCAGCCGGATAAACTCATCGAGCGGCACTTCACCGGCGTCGTTGACCGGAGCCATCTTCAGCACGATGCCCTTCTTCTCCCGCAGAAGCTGCCAGGGCACGATATTCGAGTGGTGTTCGAGGACGGTGAGCAGCACCTCATCGCCTTCGTTCAGAAATGCTTCGCCAAAGCTGGCGGCCACAAGGTTAATCGCATCTGTCGCCCCGCGCGTGAAGACGATCTCGTGCTCATGCCGCGCGTTGAGGAACTCCTTCACCACACACCGCGCCTGATCGTAACATTCCGTCGAGCGCTGACTCAGAACGTAGAATCCGCGATGAATATTGGCGTAATCGCGCGCATAGAAGGCGCGCTCGGCCTCAATAACCTGGAAGGGCTTTTGCGCCGAGGCAGCTGAATCCAGGTATGCCAACGGATACCCGTGCATGGTCTCTCCCAGGATCGGAAAATCCGCGCGCACGGCTTCAACGTCATAGAAGCCTGCGTGGTCTCCGCGTTGATCCGCGGAAGGCCAGACAGAGACGGAACCGCCGCCGTCAATGCCCTCAAGAGCGCCCGGTCTTTCGATTTCTTCGGCGGCGGCTTTCATCGGTCTCTCCACATGCGCAGGTCTTATTCTGGCGCGAAATCCGGGTTATCTCTTTATGCCCGCGCGGCGGCGGGCGACGGCTGCTTGAAGACCTTGGTCGTGAAGAACTCGATCATCAGCCCAAAGAGGCCATTGACAAAGAAGTTCACGACTGGCAGCGCGCTCAATCCTACGTTCATAAACAGGGAGTAGGAGAAGATCGATCCGACCGCCAACCCCACCACGATGCCATTCCAGGCCCAATGCAGCTTCAACCCGGGGATGCCGATGGCAAAGCCCATCACGCCCCGGTTCAACAGAACCCAAATCAGATTCACCGCTGAAAAAGTGAGAATACCGGCCATAAAGGCGCCTGATGCGCACATTGCGCCGGCAACCAGGCCAAAGAATATGGCAACTACGATCCGCTTCATGTTTTCTCCATTCCGGGCAAAGACGCTTCGCGCGTCCGCTCCGATCAGAGTTACGGCTCTGCGATAGGATTTGTTCCGCATATCTTTGAAGCGTTCCGGTATCCGACCTTTCTTGCATCAAGATGAAACTTGAGAGTCGATTGGCGGGCACCCGCTTCATTGGCTGCGCTTAAAAATGGAAGCGATAGCGGAGTTCGACGGAGATCAGGCGCGGATCGTTGTAGTGGAAGCCGCCTATGGTGAGCGAGGTATCTTCCAAGACCCGGTGGTTGGTGACGTTGAGGATGCTGCCGGAGAGCTTCCAATTCTGGCTGATGTTATCTCCGCCTGACAGGTCGAAGGTGGTGTGCACAGGCAGATAGGGGGCCTGGTAGGGACTCTGCGCTGCGCCTTGGAGTCCATTGGAGAAGCCGGAGCCGTAGTAGACGTTCGACGAGAACCAGGAGTGCAACGGTAGATTGGCCGTGAAGCCGGTATTGAGCGTCTGTCGCTGATCGTGGTCGACGGGCGTGTAGTTGGGGCCGAGGTCGCAGGCCGGGTCATTGGCAACGCTGCACGTAAAGCCTCCGATGATGTTGCCGCGCTGCTGGACGATTTGATTGGAATAGGTCAGGTGGAATTGACCGAGACGCGCCAGCTCCGGCGAGCGCAGGGTCAGCTCCCAGGCACGGACGAGGGCTCCGTCAACGGCGATAGGGAAATACATGCTGGATTCGCCGAGGTTGGAGTGATCGAGGAAGTTGTTGACGCGATTCTTGACGTTGGCTACGTCGAGAAGCCAGCCTTTGTAAAGAATCTGAATACCGATCTGGTGCTCTTCATCGCGCTCAGAGGGGATAGGGGAGAAGTCGTTTTCACCGGCCGGCTGCTGCTTGGCGTAGTTGAGAACGCTGCTGGAGACGGTGAGGATGGGAGCTGGCTGAAAGAAGTGACCGTAGAAGCCGCGCAGAACCCAGTGCAGGCGAGGGATTTCCAGGGTTGCGCCGATGCGGGGATAGATGGCGGATTCGTTGAGCCAGGCGCGATAGATAGAGAAGCGCTCACCGCCGAGGATGGTGATGTACTGGCCGAGACGGAGGTGATCCGCAAGATAGAACTCGACCAGACCGGCGTTGGCGGTTTTGGAATCGGGGCCATAGATGGTGCTGGGCGTGGTGGTGTTGTCGACGACGCCGAAGAGGTCGTTTTCAGCCTGATAGAACGAATAAAATCCAGCGGAGAAGTTATTCGGCCCTAACTCCGCATGAGCGTCGGCCTGCCCGCCCGCATAATTCGAGTTCTGGTGCCAGGTGGTGGAGACCGGTGTGTCGGAGGCGAGCGAATCGTAGTCGGCCTGGTTGAAGTGATAGAAGGGCGCGGCGGAGAGGAGCGCTTTGGGCGAATAGGTATGTACCCAGTTGGCGATTACAAAGCTGTCGCGCTCGGTCTGCGCGTCGCGGAAACCGGCGGAGAGGTAGCCGTCAGGAGGTTCCTGCTCCCAGTCGCCGGCGTTGGGATCATAGGGAACGTCGAAGTAATCCTGGCGGTATTGGGCATTCAGGCGCAATTGATCCTTGGAGGTCTGATTGCGAATCAGTGAAAGAAAGCCGCTCTCGGAGTTGGTCGCGTCGTGATGGATTTGGGCGATCGGCGGAGCCAGACCGTAATCCGAGCGGGAGCCGGCGAGGCTGGCGTACCAGGCGTTCTTCTCCGAATGGTCGCCGAGGGAGAGCTGGGATTCCGCGGTGCCGAGGTTGCCGCCGGAGAGCAAAGCTTCGCCCTCGCGGCTGCGCTCGAAGCCGTTGCGGGGCAGCACATTAAAAACTCCATAAGTCCGGTCGCCCTCATCCGCTCCATAGCTGCCACGCTGGGTTTCGAGCGCGTCAATGTCTTTGGGATCAATCTGCGGGCCGACGTTGGAGGCGATCTTGGTGTTGGGAATCGCCACGCCGTCGATCAGCCAACTGGTCTGATGGCCGCCGCGCATGTGCAGCATGTCGTGGGTCATATATGCGCCGGGAACGAAGTCGGTGATCATCTCCATGCCGATGGTGCGACTGGCGCCGGGGGTTTCGTCAATGTCGGCGCGGGTGATGAGCGTGGTGGGAGTGACGGAATCCGTAGCGGAGAGCGCGCTTGCCAATCCCTCGACAGTGACGCTCTGCACGGCCGGGGCTACGGCGAGCAGGATATGGACGACCGGGTTGGTTCCCGAGGCCAGAGTGAGCGGCTGAATGACGGTGGCAAAGCCGGGGGCGGCGACGGTCAGGCGATAGACGCCGATGGGCGCCTGGGGCAATTCAAACTCACCATCAGTGTTGGTGGAAGCGCGCAGTGTGAAGGCGGAATCGGCGGCTTGCAACGTGACATCCGCGCCGGCGATAGGCCTGTGCTGCGGATCGTGGACGACTCCGTGTACAGTGGCAAAGACATTGGCCAGCGCAGGTACGGATGCGGCTACAAGCAGAGCCGCGGCGAGGAAAGAATGACGCATAAGAATATGGATCTCCCTATGAACAAAACTGGTTGAGGCTTGGATTATCTCCATTCTTCGCCGAAACCTGCGAAGACGGGTAAACATTTCGCGGGTTAGCCACCGCTTCGCGGTGATCGCAAGTTAGCGAGTTAGCGGGTTCATGGCTGACGTAATTTGTGGCGGCAAGCCGGGCTGCTCCGAAGAAACGGGCTGAGGCGCACGCGGTCTTGCAAACCGGGGACGCGGTGCGCAGAATGCCTGGCGAAAAAAGATGAAATAGATATTTAGCCGAGAGAATTTGCGGGAGGTCCACGGCCGGCGCGGGCGCGGATTGGCCCCAGGCAGGCAGCGGTGAGGCGCTCTGCGGGCGAGTGAGCCTGCGCGAGCAGAACCGGCAGACGGGCCGGTGAGGCGGCCAGCGCAACGGAGGTCGTGGTGGTTGCGCCCGTGCAACTGGGGTACAAGGGGCAGTGCATGGGCGCGGAGAAGGCGGGTTTGCCGGATGCGGTCTGCGCCTTCATCCGCATCATCATGGCGCAGTGGTGCGCTCCATGGCGGCGGCAACAGGGCGGCAGGCGCAATTCGTTGCTGGCCGACAGGGCCGCCGCCAGCGGTCCCAGCCCGAAGAATAAAATCAGGATGATCGAAACTCCGCGCCGCATCTGGGATATTGATGCAGCATGAGTGCATTTTGCTGCATCATTTGAGAAGGGCCGTGGTGGATTCCGCTATCATCGGGTATTGAGCACTTTCGATTGCAGACAAAAGGAGCGGTCAGTGTCCCAAGTGAATGTGAATCTAACGCCGCAATTAGCGCCCCTTCCCGCCATTCAGGAATCCAACATGCAGCGCCCGCTGCGCATAGCTCTCTTTGGCTTTGGAACGGTGGCCAGTTCGGTGGCGCGGATTCTGGTCGAGTCCAGGCCCGAGGGCCTTGAATTGACTCACGTGTACGTCCGCAGCGTGGTGCGCAGGCGCGCGGATTGGGTTCCGTCGAGCGTGACGTGGAGCGAAGACGCCGATGCCGTGCTGGCCTCCGACGTGGATGTGGTGGTGGAGCTGGCCGGCGGGCTTGATCCGGCGGGCGGCTGGGTGCGCAAGGCGCTCGGCGCGGGCAAGAGCGTGGTCACCGCCAACAAGAAGCTGATCTCCGTGCACGGCATCGAGCTGGAGCGGCTGGCCGCGGCCGGGGGCGGAGACTTGAAGTACGGCGCGGCTGTGGCCGGCGGCATCCCGGTGATTCCGGGGCTGGAGCAAGGGCTGGCCGGGGACCGCATCGAGCGCATTGAAGGCATTCTGAACGGCACCTGCAACTTCATTCTGAGCAAGATGCAGGAGGGCGCGGAGTACGCACCGGTGCTGGCCGAGGCGCAGGCCAAGGGCTTTGCCGAGGCCGATCCGACCGAGGATGTGGGCGGCTTTGACGCGCGCGCCAAGCTGGCCATTCTGATGCGCCTGGCGCTGCGCGTCGAGGTGGACCCGGAGGAGATTACGCCGCTGCCCATCACCTCGATTGCCGCGGTGGACTTCAGCTATGCGCGCGACCTGGGCTGCACCATCCGGCAGATTGCGCGGGCCGATCGCGCCGAGGGGAAGATCGCGGCCTCGGTGGGACCGATGCTGGTGGACCTTAGCTCGCCGCTGGCCTGGTCGCGGGGCACGGAGAACATGGTGGTCTTCTCCGGCCACTATGGCGGGGATGTGGTCTTCTCAGGACACGGAGCGGGCGGGCATCCCACGGCGGTGGCCGTGGTCAGCGATCTGCTGGCTCTGGCGCACGGGTCGCGGCGGGTCAAGGTTCCGGCGGCGCCGTCGCGGCTGAGCGCCGAGTTCGAGGTTCCGCATTACATCCGCTTCATGGTCAACGACAAGCCGGGAATCATCGCCGACATTACCGTGGCGCTGGCCAGCGAGAGCATCAACATCCGCGCCATCGTGCAGAAGCCGGGCTTTCCGCCGCACGCGCTGCCCTTCGTGATGACCGTGGAGCCGTGCACATCGCCGGCGCTCAAGCGGGCGCTGGGATGCCTCCGCGGCAAGGACTATCTGCTGGAAGAGCCGTTGGATTTACAGATGCTTGAGTAATGAAACCGTTGTCAGCGGTTAGTGATTCGCATTCCCATGTTTCTTATGAGAGGCTTTGGAATCATTGCTATCCGCGGGGTCCGCCAGGGGAGAATAATCGACGATTCTCATTGTGGAACCGAAACGATGGAAGTTGCGGAACTCGATATCGTTCATATCCGTTTCTCCGCTACCCTTTTTGAGGATGATTTGCGCGCCGACCGGCAGCAGGTAATCGTGTTTGTTGATGAGGACGTAGTCGTAGTCCACGCTCACCGAAGCCGCCTTGAAGGGGAACTTCTTCGGCACATCGTCCACTACCTGTGTGATGCGGCGAACCGCCCGGGTTGTGCTGTCGATGAAGACCTGGCCGTGGTAGCCGGCCGTGACCACATCCGTCGGACTCATCCGGAGATGGAACGATGAGTTTTTCAGTTCCACGCGATAGTCGAATACCTGTACTGTCCCGTCTCCCAGCGCGCCTGTTTCCTTCCATTGAAAATCGGCCTTCGACGAGGGCCGGAAGAGACCTGAGATGGCCGCGCCGAACTCTCCGACCGACAGCACCCCTCGCGTGTCTCCGGTGTACTCGTGGCTCTTGGAACCGTTGAGCTCCAGTTCCAGCATGATCCGGTCTTCATCGTGATTCACATATGACAGGAGTTCCGTGAATTTGTCCTTGTGATTCCATTCACTTGTGCCTTTCTGATTGACTGACCGGTTGGTCACCTGTTCGCACATCAGGTTGGGCAGCGAGTCCCGGTATTCCATTGCGTATGCGGTCGCATCTGCGAGGATGGACTTGAGTTCATCCGGCGACGGTTTCTGCGTGGGGTTTGTGGGAAAGGTGATGACCAGCGGGCCGACGGGGTGAGACGAGTGATCCGGGAGAGATGGATCGGCATCCGCACTGGTACCTGTCAGCGTGAAAGAGACGCCGGTTTCCGCTGTCTTTCCGCCTTGTTTCAGGCTAGCCTTCACCTCGTACAAGCCATCCATGGGCGGGTTGATCGAAAAGCTGGTCAGGTAGGAAGAATACTCAGCTCCGTTGGCTTGCCGAGCAATCATCGGCGCGCCGCTCAGCGCTTTGCCATCGCGGAGCACCTGAATGCTGAGCATGGGGGCTTCCGGGGCGCTGGGGTTGGAGTGAGCGGTGAAGAAGACCGAAACGTCTTTGACGCCGGGCGCCAACTGCCCGGAGAGATTGGGCGTCAGTTTATTGTTTTCATAGCGTAGCGGTTCCTGGGGATCGTCTCCGGCGTGAATCGGATCCGTATTACGCACGAGAACCATGCTGCTCAACGAGGGCACGCCGGAGACGCCGAGGATTTCGAAGGGGATGCGCTGCGCGCCGGCTTTGCCGCTGTTGTGGTCCAGAATGGCCGCTTCCAGTACATATTGACCCGCGGGAGCGGAAAAATGACGCTGAAAAGTGACAACTCCGTACTTGATCTTTTCATTGTTTTTCAGGATACCGCGGCGTGGAATATCCGAGCTGAAGCGCTCGACGACCGTGCCTGTCTTGTTTTTGATATTGGCAACGATCGACAGGTTCACTGAATCTACATTTGTGATGGAGTCTTCTCGAACCTCCAGATTGGAGTACGGCACTTCGATAGCCAGCGTATTAACATTCCCCTCGGGCCTGTCGCCCATGCGCAGGATCGCGGCATGGAAGGCCAGATCGTCGGGCAACTGCGCCGCACTGAGAATCTTCAGCAACGGCAACTCGAATGGCTCTGGACTGGCGTCGCCGGCGGCGCGCAGAGGCAACGCAAAATAGCCAGTCTGCGTGCGTATCGCGAGCCCGGCCCGGAGGGGCTTGACGGCAATCGGATGAAATTTGCCGTCGAATTCCGTGGGCGGGGAAGGATAAGAAGCCTCGTAATACGTTGTCAGGTCCTGGATCATTCCTTCCAGCGACCTCTGCATTCCGTTCCCGGTGATGTAACTGCCTCCCGTTCCCTCCGCCAATTGCTGCATATCGTTATTGTTCGATTCTTTGTCGGAGGATTCCTGGCCATTGCCGGCATGCAACATGCCCTGCGCGCTCATCCGCGCTGCCGTGCGATCAAGGGAACTCAGGTCGACGACATAGAGGCTTACCCTGGACAGCTCCGCCGATCCGATGATGGATTTAATCGCATTTCTGGCCTGCGAATCGACCTGACGGTCCTGCAAGGAGGTGAAATAGATCACCGCCTTTTTTTGCGTAAGCGGTTGCTCTGCCTGGGCCAAGGCCAACAAGGCCGCCATGGAAGGCCGGAGATGCTGATCCTGCGCAATCCGGCCGGACGAGACGAGCGCCGAATGCAGGGCCTGCGCCAACGCGCGATCGCTCGCATTGATTGCTTTCCCCGATGAATCGACGCCGGTCATCGCCAGGGTGATCAGTTGCTGTTCCTGCGGGCTGACAGTGCCCCCGCTCCCGGATTTCAACGGCTCGGTGGCTGCATGCACGGCCTTCTCAAGCTCTTTGCGATCCGAGGTAAACCCATGCTGGACGTGGAGCTGTCCATCGACATTCAGCACGGAAATAGAGAAGCCACTCGCAGGAATGATCTTGAGAATCTTCGCCGCGGTCTCGCGCGCGTTCTTCGTGATGGAAGGATCCGATTGCTGGCTTGTGCCGGCAGCCGGGCTCGGCTGGTCAAAGACCAGCGTGATCAGATGTTCACGATTCTGTTTGCCGGTCACAAGGGTAAGATCCTTGAGCGTGACCGGAGAATCGCCATCGGTTACCGCAATTTCACCCGGCTTCAGGTCGAGAACACGCTTGTCGTTCTTGTCCGTAACCACAAGACTGAGATCGACGCGATCTGCATTTCCGGGCGATTCAATCCCTGGACTCACGGGTTGTGTCGCCGCCTGGCCGCAAGCCCGTGGAACCGCCGCAGTAAAAATAAACAAAGCCAGCAGCCTTATGATGATGATCTGGCGCTCAGATGCCTTTTTATGCGCACCGCACCCGTTTATTTTGAACACGGCTTCTCCCTGATGATGATTGGAATCTGATCGGCATGAATAGAGAAGGCTGGCCATCTGTTGACTCCTGACTTCGAACTAATTGACCTCTACCGGCTTCTCAACATGGTCGATGACGAAAACCTGAACAGAAGCCATCGTGGAGTCGAGTTTGAGTCCTAACTGCGCCTGGATTGCGGCAGACAGCGGCGGCGGAGCAGTGGCGCCGGTTGGATGCGGAATCGTCACGCCCAAACCGGGAAACTGGGAGTCGTCGGGGGTCCAGTTGAGGGTGAAGTCATATTTTCCCGCGATCCCGGTCCGATTGAGGACCGGGCGGTCGAGCACGCCAGATTGCATGACACTGACGAAGTCCCGCATCGTTCCATTGCTGACCTTCAACTTACCTAGCACCTGAAAGAAGAGATCTGGCAATTGGTTTGGGTCCGCCGTGCTCCGGGTAAGCTTCGGATCGCTCCCGGTTTTGCTCAGCGCATAGACCGGAAGCTCCTTCTTATCGCGATGGAGGCCAAGTTTGAAGCGCTGGGCGAGGAGCTTTCGCACCATGGCTCGAAGTTGACTGGGACTCGGTTCGCCTTCGCCGTTGTATTGTGCTGTGATATCGAGTTTTTCCGCATCAACCCAAGCCGGTGCGCCGATGATTTGCTTGGAATTGATCTCGTAGGCCAAAGAAATGAGGTTGCTCAGCGTGAAGTTCGCGGCTGTCAGACGACTCAACTTGACGGCGAATGCTTTGCTCGGCTCGCTCGGATTGCTCGGCTTGATGGTGGCAGTCACAATGCTGGGATCGGCGTCGGCGGCCATCGGCTGCCGCGGCTTGGGAATCTCCCAGGCCGTCTGAGGCGTGGCACGACTCAGGGTTAAGGGGTGTACGAAAGATAATTGGCTCCAGGTTCCGACGATCGACATTCCATCTGAACTCAGCTTGCCCTCGAAGGCGCCGCCAACGGCTACATCAACAATAGACATCTTCACGGTCGCGCCTTCCAGCGTGATCCTGGTAACCGGAACCGAAGATGAGCTCTGGTCGATGCTGTAGAAGATCCCGCTATACTCGCCATTCTTCGCCTTGGAAATCTCGATCACTCCGCGGAGATCCAGACCGGTGTGAAGCGTGCCCTGCCAGGTGCCTGCAATCTCTTGCGCCGATGGAAGAGCATCGGCTTGCTGGACGTGCACCAGGCCGAAGACAACTGGTATGGAGATCGCAACGGCTGCCGCCAGCGCCAACAGCAGCTTTCGGCCGGGATCGAGATTGCTCGCCGCTTTTCCGGTCATGATGCGGACAATACGGCCTTTGAGGTCCGATCCGGCAACGCCCGCGACGCAGGCCAGCGGCGACTCAAAGCAGAATTTGCAGACGTTCAGGATGCTCTCGGCGTAGATGTCCGCATCGTTTCCTGACTGCAGAACGACCTCGTCGCAGGCCAGTTCGCGTTCCTCCAGGAGGCGAGTCTTGATCCACCACACCGCGGGATGGAACCAGAAGAGCGCTTCCACCGCCATGTGAATAGCGGCGGTGAGATTGTCGCGCCGGCGGAGGTGGCAGATCTCATGGGCGATGATGGCGTCCAACTGCGCCGGGCTGAGGCGGTCGTCAATGCCCTGTGGCAGCAGCAGAACGGGGCGGAAGATGCCGAAGACGCCGGGCTCGAGCAGCAGTGGCGAAGAGAGAACCGGCACTTCGGCCAACAGCGCTGTGCGCGAAGATGAGCGGATAGAGGCACGGATCTGCAACCACCCGCGCATCCACGAGAACACAACAAGAAGAAAGCCGCACAGCCAGGCCGCAAGCAGAATCACGGGCCACAGGTTACCCAGTCGCGAGGCGGCCGCGGCCACTTCGGGCGTTGCGCTGGAATATGAAACGGCGGCAGGCGATACGGGCAGCGAAAAGGGCAAAGTGATTTGTTCCATTGCAGCTGCCAGCACCGGCCTTTGAATCGGAGAGGTGAAGGCCGAGCGAAGCGATGCTCCGGCAGCGATGAGAAGCGAGAATGGGATCAGGTATTTGACCGATGCGATCATCCATACCCAATAGCGCATTCGAGCATGATTCTTGCGCAGGCTGAGCGAGAGCAGCCATGCAATCCCGGTTACGACGGTCGATTGCCAGAGATGGTTGGCCAGGGCCGCGGTCCAGGCATCGTTCCAGAATGCCGGAATCGTCATGGCTGCTTCTCCTTGCGGGAAAGAGTTCGCAACGCTCTCTCCGCATCCTTTACATCTTCAAGAGACAGCTTGCCCGACTCGATCAGGTGCGCCATGACAGGCTGCGAGCGTCCACCGAAGAGGGCCAGCAGATCGTCGATAAGCCTTCGCTGGGCCGAATCGCGCGAGATGGTGGGCGCGAAAATATGGAAGTTGCCGACTTTCTTCACGCGCTGCACAACCCCCTTTGCTTCCATTCTGTACACGGTAGTCTGGATGGTCGTGTAGGCGTGCTTGCGCTTCTCCGGGAACGACTCCTGAATCTCGCGGATCGAGGAGTCGCCTTTTGCCCATAGCGCCTCCATAATCTGAAACTCAAGTCTTGACAATCGCGGCTCAGACATTCGGATCTCCTACGTCTATAGGAAGAACTACTATACTTGTATGTGATTGTCAATCGATTTGTTCCAGTTGCCAGACCGGGCAGGCTGACGATCAAACACTGGCGCTCAGAAACCCCGGTATTTATGCCACAACAGCTCAACATCGGTGAAATCCATACTTTGCACTGAGGCGGTAATCCCCGTCGAGCTGGATCAACCAGCTCTCTGAACGCCTTGCTACCGCGAATCATTATTATTAGACCCAATTCCTGACGATGCGGTTAGCCCAGAAAAATGCAAGAAGACGGAGCAAAAAGTTTCTTCTCAAGCAGCGCCGGAGCTTGCTCTCAAGTATGTCAGATTGCGAAGGCGGTGGTGGGTGACGGATGGAACATTACGGTAGTAAGGCCTTATTTCTTGGCGGGCGTTACTGCAGGAGCGGCCGGTTCTACCAGCGGATTCACCACCTGAATCGCTCCATAGCGCTGTGTTGTCGCCAGATGCTCGGAGTAGAGGATGGATGCGCCGGCGCGCTCGGCGGCCTCAAGGATCAGGGCATCCCAAAAGGGAACCTTGTGGTGCATTACGATCTCCAGCGCTTCATGGACCGATGCGGGAGTGCTGGCAACCACCTCCCAGGTGGAGTAATCGCGAATCAGCAGGCAGACTTCCTCGATGGGCAGGGGATTGCCGGCGTTGCGGCAAAGATGGATGCACAGCTCTTCAAGAACCTGCGTGCTCAACACACCCCAGCCGGAGGTCCAAAGCTGCTCCAGCAGCATCTGCGCGCGCAGATGCTTGAGGCCGGCGGAGCGGTCATGCGCATAGACCAGGATGTCGGTATCAACAAAGTACTTACCGCTCATGCAGTTCCCCCCGTGAGCGGATTGGCGTCCAGCGCAAGTCGAAGCCCGACCGCAACCGGGCTACTGCGTTGCGGCGTGCCTGGTCGTATCCTTTGCGCTGGAGGACGGCCTGCTCCAGCCGGCCGGCGAGCAGGGCGCTGATGGAAGAGCCTTCTTCCGCAGCAAGAACACGGGCTTCGCGCAGTAAATCTTCTTCAATTTTTAACGTAACGTTCGATTTCATAAAGGGACACATATTCCCGTGTGGCACAATCTTACGTGCGTAGACTTTGAAAGCGCAAGCGGAAATTTTCACAACTTTGGGCCGACTCAAAATAATAACCGACTCGGTCTCTTATAGCTTGTCGAGATGCCGGAATCCTCCGGTGCCCACCAGCATGGAGGAGAAGATCAGGAAGTTGTAGCAGGCATGGAGCAGCGTGCTGGCGGCGAGAGAGCGCGTTTTGAGCCGCACCGCGCAGAGAATCAGGCTGACCGTGATCAGCAGGAGGAGCGGTCCGAGCGAATGGCCGGTCTGCTCGCCGTGCATCAGGGCGAAGGGCAGGCTGGTGAAGATGGAGGCGATCACCATGGCGGGGACGGACCATTGGGGATGGCCGTCTGGATCGAGCGGGCAAGGACGTGTGTGCGTGAAGCGTTCGCCGACCCAGTCGCAGGATGTGGCGAGGGCAGGCAGCAGGAAGCCGCGGAAGGCGATCTCCTCAAAGAAGGGCGCGAGCGTGACGCCGAAGGCGAACATCATCCAGGCTGCGCCGGGTGTGCGGAAGATATCCTCGATGGGGGCGTGCTCCGGTCCAGGCAGCAGCTTATCGTCGATCAGGGCCAGCGCGAAGCAGCCCAGGGCGAGGGCGGGCAGCCGCCAGGAGAGCCGCAATGCCGTCGCGCCGCGCCAGTGAACTCCGGAAAAGAAGCTCTGCTTCCAAAACAGGGGAAAGACAAGAAAGCTGAGAAAAAAGGTGATGAGATAGATGGCGGCCTCGCTGCCCAGGATGAAATGAACATCGGTGGCAGCCTTTTCCATGGTTGTGACTCCAAAGAGATGGAAGTGCAGGGCAATCATCATCAGCACCGTCGCGCAGACGAACCCAATGGCGCCGAAGGCCGCCAGCAGAACGAGATGGCCGAGATGCGGAATGCGCTGGGGCGCAACGGCGACGGGTTGCGCCCAGTACTGAAATTGATCGGCAGGCGGAGCGCTGGGAGCAGTCGGATCCCAGGTCCCAGAATCGGGTGCTGGGGCACCCGGATCTGGCTCGTGCAATGGGGTCTCTTCCGGCTCGTAGGTGGGGTCTTCCTGGTCGCTCATGGCAGCATTGTCTTCTTTCTGCGGGAATAGGATTTCTTTTTCGCTGTCTTCTTTGCGGCTGTGCGCTTGTTCGGCTTTGGTCGTGCGGAAGCCGGTTCAGGTTCGTGGTCTTCCACCCTTTCCGCTACAAACGAAACGCCGGTCCTTCGACTCCGCTCCGCTTCGCTCAGGATGACAGGGGCACGGAAGTTGGATGGCTCATCCGGTTCGGCCGCTTCAAGTTTTCCGTTGGTCGAGGTGTAATAGCGTTTGAGGAACTGACCTGTGTAAGAAGCGCCAGTGGCGGCAATCTTTGCGGGCCGGCCTTCGGCCACCACGCGGCCGCCGTCTTCGCCTCCTTCCGGGCCGAGATCGAGAATCCAGTCGGCGTTGCGGATCACGTCCAGGTTGTGCTCGATGATGATCACCGTGTTGCCCAGGTCGGCGAGCCGGTGAAGAACTTCGAGCAGCTTGCGCACGTCGTCGAAGTGCAGCCCGGTGGTTGGCTCGTCCAATAAATAAAGTGTGCGGCCGGTCTGCCGCTTGCTCAACTCCCGCGCCAGCTTCATGCGCTGCGCCTCGCCTCCCGACAATGTCGTCGCGCTCTGGCCGAGATGCACGTAGCCCAAGCCCACATCGACCAGCGTTTGCAGCTTCTGGCGCACCTGCGTCACGTCGGTCAGCACGGTGAGCGCGTCTTCGATGGTCAGCTCCAGAACGTCGGCAATGGAGTGGCCCTTGAACTTTACAGCCAGCGTCTCCTGGTTGTAGCGGCGTCCGTTGCAGACCTCGCACTGTACATAAACGTCGGGCATGAAGTTCATTTCAATGCGGCGCTGGCCGTCGCCCTGGCAGGCCTCGCAGCGGCCGCCGCCGACGTTGAAGCTGAAGCGGCCCGGCTTGTAGCCGCGCTCGCGGGCCTCGGGCAGCATCGCAAACAAATCCCGAATCGGCGCGAAGACCTGCGTGTAGGTGGCCGGGTTGGAGCGCGGCGTGCGGCCGATGGGCGATTGATCGATGCGAACAACTTTGTCGATCTGCTCAGCGCCGCTGAGCGATTCGTGCGCGCCCGGCTCCTCGCGCGAGCCGTAGATGGTCTGCGCCAGCGAGCGGTAAAGTATGTCGTTGACCAGCGTGCTCTTGCCGGAGCCGCTGACGCCCGTGACCACGGTCATCACGCCCAGCGGAATGCGCACGTTCACGTCCTGAAGATTGTGCTCGCGCGCGCCCGAGACGGTGAGCCACTTGCCGGTGAGCGGGCGCGGCTTGGCGCGTTGCAGCATGGGAGCCGCGCCGCTGAGATAGCGCCCGGTGAGCGACTCCGGGCAGGCCATGATCTCGGCAGGCGTGCCCTGGGCGACGACTTGTCCACCGAGTCGGCCCGCGCCGGGGCCGAGATCGAGGACGTAGTCGGCGTGGCGGATCGTCTCTTCATCGTGCTCGACGACCAGTACCGTGTTGCCCAGGTCGCGCAGCCTCTCCAGAGCCTGAATCAGCCGGTTATTGTCGCGCTGGTGCAGCCGATGGAAGGCTCGTCGAGAACATAAAGCACGCCGCGCAGACGCGAGCCGATCTGCGTGGCCAGGCGAATGCGCTGGCCCTCGCCGCCCGAGAGCGAAGTGGCGTTGCGGTCCAGCGAAAGGTAGGTAAGGCCGACGGCGCAGAGGAACTCCAGCCGCTCGGCGATCTCGCGGCGCAGGCGCTCGGCAATGAGCGACTCGCGCGCCGTGAAGCTCAGGTTGATTGCCGCCGAGAGCGCGCGGTTGAGCGGCAGCGCGGTGAAGTCGGCGATGGAGAGGCCGCCGATCTTGACCGCCAGCGACTCCGGGCGCAGCCGCTTGCCGCGGCAGACCGGGCAGGGCGTCGCCGACATATAGGCCATCATCGACTCGCGATAAGAATCGCTGCGCGCCTCTTCGATGCTGTCGCGCAAAAAAGCCAGAATCCCGTGAAAGCCGGTGCGCGGAGCCTCGCCTTTGGGCGGGCCGTAGACCAACAGGTGCTGCTGTTTGACCGGCAGCTCCTCGAAGGGGGTTTTCAGGTCGATCTTGTAGCGGTCGGCGGCCAGATGAACGAGCCTGATCAGGTACTGCGAGGTGGAACCGGGGCCGAGACCGTCCAGCAGCGGCTTTGACCAGTCGGTGATGATCTTGGCGGGATCCAAATCGTAGAGCGAGCCCAGGCCGTGGCACTCCGGGCAAGCGCCGTAGGCGGAGTTGAAGCTGAAGCTGCGCGGCTCTAGCTTGGGCACATCGAGGCCGCAGTCGGGGCACGCCATCGAGGCGGAGAACAACTGCTCTTCGCTGCCCGTGACGGCCACCAGCACCAGGCCGTTGGCCAGTTGCAGCGCCTTGGCCACGGCTGCCTCGAGGCGTTTTTCGGCGGAGGGCTTCGAACCCACGGACGAAGACCTGTCCGTGGGGGCCACGATTTTGCCAGCAGCGAGTGGCGTCGCGGCGGGAATCGTCGTGGGAACCGGCGGATTCTTGAGCAGGATGCGGTCGATCACCGCTTCGATGGTGTGGTTCTTGCGACGGTCCAGGTTCACGGGCTCGGAAAGGTCCATGATCTCGCCGTCCACGCGAGCCCTGAAGCCCTGCCGGTCGAGTTGGTCAAGCATCTCCCTGAACTCGCCCTTGCGCCCGCGCACGATGGGCGCCATCACGGTGACGCGCTCGCCGAAGCCGAGTTCGAGAATGCGCTGGACGATCTGATCGGGAGTCTGGCGCGAGATGGGCCGGCCGCAGTTGGGGCAGTGGGGCGCGCCGACTGAAGCGTAGAGCAGGCGCAGGTAATCGTATATCTCTGTGATCGTGCCTACGGTGGAGCGGGGGCTGCGGCTGGTCGTCTTCTGCTCAATGGAGATGGCTGGGCTGAGTCCCTCAATCGAGTCCACGTCGGGCCGCTCGATCTGGTCCAGGAACTGCCGCGCATAGGCCGAGAGCGTCTCCACATAGCGCCGCTGACCCTCGGCATAGATTGTGTCGAAGGCCAGCGAGCTCTTGCCCGAGCCGCTGAGGCCCGTGACCACCGTGAGCGTGTTGCGCGGGATGCGCACATTGATGTCGCGCAGATTGTGCTGGCGCGCCCCGCGTACCGTGATGTGTGTGATAGGCATAGATGCGATCAAATGTCCGCGAAATGTTCTCTCGTAAAAGATTTCGCTCCGGCCCTACGGGACGGATCGATTCATTGGCCATCCATACCCAGGGTTACGCTACGCTTCACTCTGGGCTATTTTCATCTTCTCCCTACGGGAGAAATTGCTATGGTTGTTTGCATTCCCTCGGCGGCTAAAGCCGGTCAATCAAACCGGCATCCAGCGTACGGGCTGAAGCCCGTACCCTTCAATCGGCGGATTCCAAACAATTTCCTACAGCTTGTGGTGGCTGCCGTCGCAGAGAACGGGATTGGCGCTGTGCTTGCAGCCGCAGAAGTAGACGGTCTTGGTTTCAGTGGCCTCGAACTTTACCGGCGTAAAACCGCTGTCCTTATGACTGCCATCGCAGAAGGGCTGGCCTGCGCTCTGGCCGCAGGCGCACCAGTAGTAGCTCTTGCCGGCTTCGACTTCGACGGGATAGGGACTCTTTTGGGCAATCGTTGCTTCGGGCATGGGGGTTTCTCCTTCCAATGCAGTAGAGATATTATCGCCGATCGCGGAGAGCGCCGCACGTTTCCGACGGAATCCAGTACGGATACCTTCTCAGGGCCGCGCAATCGCCGTTAACCTGAATGCAACCTTGAGGGTATTCCATTGGTCAATAGCAAGCAGACAAGCGCGGCGGGTTTTCTGCGACAATCGAATAGAGCGATTCCTGGGCGAGTTCCAGACCATAAGGAAAGAGTACGAAAGCAAAAAATGACAGATCTATCGAATTTAACAATGTTGATAGCGGCGTCGGTTGGCTCCATGGCCTTCAGCATCCTGGCGGCGTACGGAATCCTGCGCGCGGGCTTTGCCCTGATGCGTCCCCAACCGCGCCCAGCGGCCGTCAAGCCCCAGCCGGAAGTAGTGCGAGGGGTGTGAATCAGGGGTCAGGAAGCAGGGATCAGTTTGATGCTTTGCGGCCTATCCAATAGAAGGCGATGGCATAACTGATGATCGCAAAAATAGTTCCCACTGGAATTCCCAAGAAAAAAGCCGTCATTCCAGCCATCGAATTGGTTTGAGGATAACGCCAGACGGCCCATTCGATGTACACGAAATTGAAGGCGATGAAGCTGATAATAAAAGCGGCCACTGCGATTAATAACGACAAGCCTATTCTCCTCATTGCATAGCCTCCACCGACATTTTAGGCTATCTGCACAGCCATTCAATAAGCGGCTTTCACTAGTTATGTGCGGCTGACCCCTGATCCCTGACCCCTAGTTCTGCGGAGTGCTGGGCGGTTGCGGCTGCCCGGGCTGTGGGTGCATCTGCTGCATCAGCTGTTCCCGCTGCATCTCGCGCATCTGCTGGGGTGTGCGCCCGCCGGGCGGGAAGCCGGGGCGAATGGGCGGCGGGTTCTGCGGCTGTGGCTGTTGCGGCTGCTCTTCCGTGTCGGCGTCCTCATCGCTGCTGGCCGGCGCGGCAGTAGCGGCTGTCGTCGCGGCTCCGGCGTGGCGGGAACTGAGCACAATCCTGCGCGGAGTTCCCTGGCCCTGGTCTCCGATCATCATCACGTTGTAGCCGGAGCCGAGCAGAAGCTGGCTGAGCACATCGCGCGCCGGGCCGGGGCCAAAGGCGCCAAAGACTCGCTGGTCGGCGTCGAATCCTTCCAGCTTTGCGCCGGTGAGGGTGGCGACTTCCGTCAGAATCTCTTCCAGGCTGGAGTTGTCGGCGTCGATGCGCAGGCCCTGGCTGTCCCAGGTGATCGCGGCCTTTGCAGGCTTCTCATTGGCCGGCCACTTGGGGAGTTCAGGCGTGGGCGGCGTTGCCGGCGTGGGAGCAGCCGGAGGCGCCGGGGCGGGCGCGGGAACTGCAACGGGCCGTTTGTGCGGATGCGCCGCTTTGTGCGGCTTGGCGGGTTGAACAGCAGCGGCCGGCGTCTGCGCGCGCAGTATCTGTGCTCCGCAGAGAGCCGCGGCCAGAAGCGCCAGCGGCGCGAAGAGGCGAAGCCCACGAACCCCAGGCGAAAGCGGCGAGTTGTGCGGGCTGAGGGTGCGCATGAAAACCGGTCCTTGCTCCCGGTGGCCTTCCGTTACCGCTCTACTGTACTAGACTAACAGTGGCCCGCGGACGCTCACAGCGGAGATTCGCGCGCCAGAGAGGGTTTTTCTATGCGCATCCACTTGAAGGGTTTAGCCGCACCGCCGGTTCTGGTTGCGTTCTTGGTTGCGTTGCTAGCCGCACCAGAGCAGATGCGCGCCTCAAGTTGCACCACGCAGGCTGAGTTGCAGCCGCAGGATCGCGATGCGCTCTCCGCGGCCGGCGGACGGCTGGCCATGGCCGTCGCGCAACAGGATCTGGCCTCGCTGAAGGCCGCTCTGCTGCCCGCCGTGGCGGCTGACTGGGAGGGCATCAGCACCGAGGCGCAGGCGGGCGCGTCGCTGATGAAGGGCGGGCAGGTGCAACTGCGCAGCCTCTATCTGCTGGACGCAACCAGCCTGGCCGCGCCCGCCGACACGCAGTTCTTCTGCACCAGCACCAGCGGTTCGCTGACCGTTACGCTGACCATGCGGGCGCTGCCGCCGGGCCGCTACGCCCTGGTGCTGGCCGATGCCGCTGGAGCGACCTACGCCGGCCAGTTGGGGCTTATCCTGGCCTGGGACGGCCCCGCCAGCGGCTGGAAGCTGGGCGGCCTGACCATCCGTCCGGGCGCCATCGAAGGTCACGACGGCGTCTGGTGGTGGACGCGCGCTCGCGAACTGGCGCGAGACGGCCAGAGCTGGGCCGCCTGGTACGCCTACGATGCGGCCCGCGCGCTGCTGCTGCCGGTGGATATTCTCTCCTCGCCGAATCTGGACAAGCTCAATCAGGAGCAGACGGCGCTCAAGAATTCTCCGCAAACGGCCTTCCCTATGACGCTCCCGGATGGGCCGCGCGCGTGGAAGATCAACACCATTCACCTGGACCTGTCGCTGCCGCACGCAGACCTGGGCGTGGTCTACGATTCGACCGGAGTGACCGACCCCGCCGCCCAGCGCACCGAGGCAATCGCCGTGCTGACCGCCGTGCTCAAGGCGCAGCCGGGGCTGCGGCAGAACTTTCATGGCCTCTGGGCCTACGCGATCAAGGACGGCAAACGGACGCCGGTGCTCGAGCTGCCGATGGCGCAGATACCGTAGAGACAGGGACTAGGGACTAAGGGACTAGCGAGGCACGGCGGCTTTGGTGCAATGAGCTTGAGTAATACAATTTGGGCAATAATTGTGCAACATCGGAGATGAGAATATGAGAGACAAGCAATTCATATTGAGCGAAATCCGGAGAACGGCAGCACTTAATGGTGGCCAGCCGTTGGGGCAACGAAGTTTTAAAACTGAAACGGGCATAGGTAGACATGAATGGCTGGGAAGGTACTGGACTCGTTGGCCCGACGCAGTGTCAGAGGCCGGATTCGAGCCATTGGAAGGAGACAAGGCATTTAGCGTGGAAGAGATGCTCGATGAGGTGGCAAAGTTAGTCCGCAAATACGGAAGATATCCCATCGAGGCCGAGATTCTCATCGAAAAGAGAGCGAATGGCAATGAACGAATACCTTCTCCAGATGTCTTGCTCGCGGGGCTGGGCAGAAAACCGGAGGCTATTCAAAGGGTTCGCGATTATTGCTTATCAATTGATGAATATGCAGACGTGCTTGCAATCTTAGCCAGAGAAAAGGTTGGCACAAATTCTTTGAGTGATAACGAAGGAGCTATTACTCAACCCAAGAATCAACATGTCTCAGGGTATGTCTATTTAGTGAAGTCGGGGAAGCTGTTTAAGATTGGCCAATCAGCGAATCACTGGCGACGCAAGAGTGAACTGCATAAGCAAACATCTGAAGGAATTATAGAAATACATACCATAGCGGTCATTGATGATGCTCCGGGCATCGAAAGATATTGGCATGAACGATTCAAAGATAAGCGACAGCATGGTGAATGGTTTGATCTTTCTGTCGAGGATATTAACGCATTCAAGAAAAGAAAGTTCATGTAGCCAACACGACTTCTAACCTTAATTGCTGCTATCGTTCAGACGAGATGATAGCAAGGAGGAAAATATTGCCAACCATAATCGATTTGCGTTCGGATACAGTGACACGGCCCTCCGTGGAGATGCGCGCGGCGATGGCCGCGGCTGAGGTGGGCGACGACGTATACGGCGAAGACCCTACCGTGAACCTTCTGGAGCGGCGCGCGGCGGAGCGCTTCGGCCGCGAGGCGGCGCTCTTTGTGCCCACCGGCACCATGGGCAACCAGATCGCCATCCGCCTGCACACCCAGCCGGGCCAGGAGGTGATCGCCGAGTCGAGGGCGCACATTCTGGACTACGAGATGGCCACGGCGGCGGTCTTCTCCGGCTGCCTGATTCGCTCCGTCCATGCCGAGAGCGGCACGTTGACCTGGAAGCAGATTGAGCCGGCGATCTTTGCGCGCGGAGCCTTTCGCGCCGCTACCGGACTGATCGAGATAGAAAACACCGCCAACCTGGCCGGCGGCCGCTGCACGCGCCTCGATGCTCTAGAGGAGATTTGGGCCGGGGCGAAGGAGCGCAAGCTACCCCTCCATCTGGACGGCGCGCGCATCTTCAATGCGGCTACGGCGCTGGGCGTGGACGTGAAGACGCTGACCAGCGGCTTCGACACGGTGATGTTCTGCTTGTCGAAGGGGCTGGGCGCGCCGGTGGGGTCGATGCTGGTTGGCTCGGCGGAGCTGATGGCGCAGGCGCGGATCTATCGAAAAGCATTGGGCGGCGGAATGCGGCAGGCGGGCATTTTGGCGGCGGCGGGGTTGATCGCGCTGGAGCAGGGGCCGAAGCGGCTGCACGAGGACCACGCCAACGCGCGCCTGCTGGCCGAGGCGCTGGCCGGCATGGACAGCGTGGAGATCGACCTCGATGCGGTCGAGACCAACATTGTGATCTTCCGCCTGACGGGCGGGCTGAGGGCGGAAGAGCTGTCGGCGCGGCTCAAGACGCGCGGCATTCTGGCTAACCCAGTCGGGCCGGATGCGATGCGTCTGGTCACGCACCTCGACGTGGACCGCGCGGCCTGCGTCGCGGCAGCCGAGGCGCTGACCGAAGAGATTGACAAAGGGGCGTAATCGCCGACAGAATGATCTGAGCAATTCGATACACCCGAGAGGAAAGAATGGGTGGTACAACGAACATGGTTGCGATTCCCGAGGCAAGCGCAACTAATTTCACCGCTCAACGTTTGATTCAACAGCAGGCCGGAAGGCAGTCGTGATTCCGGCAACCTAAACCCAGGAGATTTGATTCATCGTGAAAAAAATTGCACTGGCACTGTTGCTCGCGCTCACTCTCTCCCCTGCGGCTTCGTTTGCGCAGATTGTGGTCCGCATCGGGCCTCCGCCACCCATGCACGAAGAACACGGCCGGCCTCCCGATCGCGGTTACGTGTGGATCGATGGCTACCACCGCTGGGACGGCGCCCGTTACGTCTGGACCCCCGGCCGCTGGGAGCGTCCGCCCCATGAAGGGCAGCGCTGGGTCGCCCACAAGTGGGTCCACCGCGGCGATCATTGGGAACTACAGGAAGGTCACTGGCGGTAGATTGCATTTTCAACCAGCAGAAAAAGCGGGGCGCCTGCCCCGCTTTTTCTGTCTATTTTTCTATAAAAAGTTGAAGAATATCATCCAGGAGAACAATCTTTACCGTAAAAATGAAGATTGATCCGCGCCTTTTTTCTGGCGCGGACCAGCCGAAGGCGGCTGCCCCACCTCAGGTGATTAACTGATCTCGATCACATCGGTCGCCGCGGCTGCCGCGGTCTCGGCTTGCTCCATCAGTTTTTCCGCCACGGCGTAGAACTCGGCCGCCTGCGGGCTCTTGGGGCCGGCCAGCGCGACGGGCAGTCCGCGGTCGCCGCCCTCGCGGATGGCGGGAACCAGCTCAATCGAACCCAGAAAGGGAACGCCGAACTGCCTGGCGGTCCGCTCGGCGCCGCCACGGGAGAAGATGTCGATCTCCTGGTGGCAATGCGGGCAGGTGAAGTGGCTCATGTTCTCGATGATGCCCAGCACTTCGACGTTGACCTGCGCGAACATCTCCAGCGCCTTGCGCGCATCTTGCAAGGCCACGTCGCTGGGCGTGCTGACAACCACCGCGCCGGTCAGCGGGACGGTCTGAACTAGTGAAATGACCACATCGCCTGTGCCCGGAGGCAGATCGACAATCAGATAGTCTAGTTCGCCCCAGTCCACCTGTTGCAAAAACTGGCGGATGATCTGGTGCAGCATCGGCCCGCGCATAACCAGCGGCTTGTCGCCGGGGGAGATGTAGCCGATGGAGATGGTCTTCACGCCATGGGTTTCGTTGGGAACGATGCGGTTGTCCGGGCCCACAACCGGCGGCTTGGCCGAGCCCATCATGAGGGGAACATTGGGTCCGTAGATGTCGGCGTCGATCAGGCCCACGCGCTGGCCCAGCCGGCTGAGCGCAATGGCCAGGTTGACGGCGACGGTGGTTTTGCCCACGCCGCCCTTGCCGGAACCGATGGCGACGATCTTGGATATGCCCGGCAAAGCGACGGGCGCGGGCATGGCGGGTGAATGAGCCATTGTCTCTGGTTGCTCCTTTAGAAAACCTTGTTGTTCTTCAGATGCTCTTCACTGTGCTGGCGGTTCAGCGGCTGCCGCGTCTTCCAACGCGGCGTGGGCCTGCTTCTCCTGCTTGCGGCGGGCGGCCTCGGCGATGCGATGCTCGCGGCGCAGCAGCGCATCGGCGTAGTGGCGCTGCTCCTCGGCCGTCTCCGGGATCACCTCGGGGACGCGCACCCTCCGTCCCTCCTTATCGATGGCCACAAAGACCAGGAAGGCGCTGGCCACGTGCAGCAGCTCTCCGGTCTGCGGGTCTTCCGTCCATGCCTTTACGCCCACCTCCATAGAGGTGGTGAAGGCGCGGTTGACGCTGGAGCGCAGGATGACCAGATCGCCCAGATGCACCGGGCGGATGAAGTCGATGTGGTCCATAGACGCGGTCACCATGTAGGTGCGCGCGTGCCGGTAGGCGGCCATTGCGCCCGTCATGTCGATGAAGTGCATCAGCCGTCCGCCCAGCAAATTACCCAGGACGTTGGTGTCGTTGGGCAGGACGATCTCGGTCATCTCCGACTGCGAACTGGCGACGGTGCGGGGGATAAGGCTGGAGGCGGGGGTAACTTCAGGAGGGTTCATCTTGGTTCTGCTCCGTACTAAGGCCTGCGCCTCAAGTGTACACTCCGCCGGATAGAATGAAGCAGACGGTTAACGGCCTGAAGGCGCGCACTTCCAGTTTCGGCAATCCACGGCCCGTCACGCAAATCCCCCGCGGCTCAAGGTGGCCGCAAGAGAGCACCATGGACAAGATCGCCAGCCTCAAAGAGATTCTGGAACTCGACCCGGCCAACAGCTTTGCCCGCTATGGGCTGGCCATGGAACTGGCCGGCCGCGGTGAGACGGCCGCGGCGCTTGCCGAGTTCGATACGCTCACGGCCAGCGATCCCGGCTACACGGCCGGCTACTTCATGGCCGCGCAGACGCTGGCCACGGCGGGCCGCGCCTCCGAGGCAATCGAACGGCTGAAACAAGGCATCGTTTCCGCAGAGGCCTCTGGCAATCGCCATGCCGTCAGCGAGATGCAGGCCATGCTCGACGAACTGGACCGGTAGGTTTTTCGCTGGGCGCGGTCGCCGGGCGAATTCCAGCGAATGGAGCAGCCTACATTTTGAGCAAAGCGTAATCCTTTTCCCACCCGAAGGTAATCTATTCTTCATGCGAAGCATCTATACTGGAACCATGGCCAAGTATTCGATCGTAGTGCCGTTCAATAATGAAGAGGAGAATGTCACCGTACTTTATGCTCGCCTCAAGCAGGTGATGGAGCAGGTGGGCGAAGGTTATGAGCTGGTGCTGGTGGACGACGGCTCGTGCGATCATACCTATAAGCTGCTGGAAGAGATTGCCGCGGTGGATAGCCGCGTGCTGGTCATCAAACTGCGCCGCAACTTCGGCCAGACCTCGGCGCTGGCCGCGGGCTTCGACCATGCCTCGGGCGAGTTCATCCTGGCCATGGACGGCGACCTGCAGCACGACCCCAGCGACATTCCCCACTTCCTGGAAAAGCTTGCCGAGGGCTACGACGTGGTCAGTGGCTGGCGCAAGGAGCGCGTGGACAATTTCATGCTGCGCCGCTTTCCCTCGGGCTGCGCTAACTGGCTGATGGCCAAGCTCTCCGGCGTGGATATTCACGACTTCGGCACCACCTTCAAAGCCTATCGCCGCGAGGTGATTCAGAGCATTCCGCTCTACGGCGAGATGCACCGCTTCATTCCCGCGCTGGCCAGCTGGTTTGGCGCGTCCATCTGTGAGATTCCCATTCACAATGTGAATCGCGAGCGCGGTAGAAGCCACTACGGCATCGGGCGCACCTTCGGCGTCGTCTTCGACCTGCTGACCATCCGCTTCCTGCTCAAGTACATGACCCGCCCGCTGCACTTTTTCGGCACCCTGGGCATGCTGAGCATGCTGACGGGCAGTATCCTTTCGGCTACGCTGATCGGACAGAAGCTGCTTCATCACAACTGGAGCTTGATGGAGCAGCACGGGCCGCTGGTGGTGATTGCCGGGGTGCTGATTATCGCCGGCATTCAATTGCTGGCCGTCGGCCTGCTGGGCGAGTTGCAGGTGCGCCACTACCACACCAGCCAGCATCGCGCCCCCTACGCCATCGCCCACATGGTGCGCTTACAAGCCTCGGAAGAGCCGAGCATGCTGCCGGAAGGGTAAAAAGCAGGGATCAGGGAACAGGGATCAGGGATCAGGGAACAGAAAGTCCCGCCTGGGCATGGCCTGGGTGGGGCTTTTTGTTTTGGCAGGAAAATGGGTTTGGCCTTGCACTCTACGCAATCCTACTCTTGCGAAGTGGTTCCATTATTGATACCATAATGACGTGGCGGAGATTGCCACAATTCTCGAAAGAATGCGCGCCAGTCCGGTGCAGGTTCGCTTTGCGGATTTGTACAAGGTCTGCGTGGCTTTCTTCGGTGAGCCGCGCCAGAGCGCATCTAGTCATACGGTCTTCAAGACCCCCTGGCCTGGAGATCCCCGCGTGAACATCCAGAACGCCAAGGGCAAGGTGAAACCCTATCAGGTTCGTCAGGTTTTGCTGGCCGTGGACAGAATCGTCGATAAGAACACAATGGAGAAATTGCAATGAGCCACAAGAGCTTTGACCACTACACTTATCGCGTTACCTGGTCGCCGGAGGATGGCGAATATCTCGCCCTCTGCGCGGAGTTCCCTTCGCTGAGCTGGCTAGCGGCGGCTCCGGAGACTGCGCTTGCCGGGATTCGTAAAGTAGTTGCCGATTCCGTGACCGATATGATCACCAATGGCGAAGTCCCGCCCACGCCGTTGGCCGAGAAACGATATAGCGGCGAGTTTCGCGTGCGCATTCCACCGCAGGTGCATCGGGCGCTCGCGCTGGAGGCGGCCGAGCAGGGCATCAGCCTCAATCGTTTGGCCAGCGCCAAGCTGACCGGGTAGTGCCCAGCTTGCCCCCGCGCGCCCTCAGGGTTCATCCTGAACATGTCATGAAAGCCATCCAGATTCACGAGACAGGCGGGCCGGAGGTTCTTACGCTGGCCGATTTGCCCATCCCCCAGCCGGGGCCGGGGCAGGTGTTGATCCGCGTGGAAGCTGTCGGCGTCAACTTCATTGAGGTCTACTTCCGCAACGGCGTCTACAAAGCCGCACTGCCGCTCACTTTGGGCAGCGAGGCGGCGGGGACGGTCGAGGAGCTGGGCCCGGGCGTGACGGGTTTTGCCGCCGGAGACGCGGTGGCCTCGGTGAGCGTGCTGGGCAGCTACGCCGAGTACGCGCTGGTTCCTGCGGCGGCGCTGGTCAAGGTGCCGGATGGCCTGACCATGCAGCAGGCCGCGGCGGCGCTTCTGCAAGGTATGACCGCGCACTACCTCTCTCACTCTGTCTTTCCGCTCAAGGCCGGCGACACCGCGCTGGTTCACGCCGGGGCCGGCGGCGTGGGCCTGCTGTTGACGCAGATGGCGGCCCGTCTGGGCGCGCGCGTGATCGCCACGGTCTCCACGGCGGAGAAGGCCGATCTCTCGCGCTCAGCCGGCGCCTCCGATGTGATTCTCTACACCGAGAAGGACTTCGCGGCCGAAGTGAAGCGGCTTACCGGCGGCAAGGGCGTGGACGTGGTCTACGACTCGGTGGGCAAGACCACCTTCGAGGGCAGCCTGAACTGCCTGCGTCCGCGCGGGCTGCTGGCCCTGTTTGGCGCATCCAGCGGCCCCGTGCCGCCCTTCGATCTGATTCATCTCAGCAGCAAGGGGTCGCTCTTCATCACCCGTCCCACGCTCTGGCATTATGTGGCCACGCGGACGGAGTTGGAGTGGCGCTCGGGCGATGTGCTGGGCTGGGCCGCCAAGGGCGAACTCAAGCTGCGCACCGAGCACGTTTACCCGCTCTCCGAGGCCGCGCAGGCCCAGACCGACCTGGAAGATCGCAAGACTACGGGAAAGATATTGCTGGAGCCGTAATGGTAGGGGTCAGGGGTTAGGGAACAGGGAACTTCGATTGTTCTTGACAAGCAATTTCATGCAATCTAACCATGCAAAAAAGGAAAGGCTATGAACGGAGTAATGAAGCTTTCGAGTCAATTGAAATCGTCAAAGTTTGTTCAGTGGAGCGCGGTTCTGATGGTTGTCGCTGCCATTGCGCTTTTTGGTCTGATCCTGAGGCAGAGATTGATGACGGGGTTGGTTAAATCGGCCTTTGCCGCCGTGCAGACGGCGACGCCAGATGTAGCCGATACGCAGCCGGAGGATGAAGTAACTTCCTCTCTTAAACTCTCTACTAAATGGACGACTGGAAATCTTACAATCGTACACGGTCAGCTTTCAGTAGTTAATGGGAAAGGTAAATTCCAGATATATATAGCGGGAAAAGAGATATCTGGTGATATGACAACGGATGAGTCAGCTCGACCTATGATCAGCAACGTTCCAAATTGGATAGCAACGAGTGATTCATCTGATGGCGACCGATCCTGGAAAGCGGGTGCTTTGTGGGGAATAACGCATAATGGACGCAATATAGGAGTACTAAACGGTTCAGGTGAATTCGACTACTTCGATGCTTGCACACAATTTGAAGGTAATGTGGCAGCAGATGGGCATGGAGGTTATATATATAGTGCTACAAAAAACTGGCCAGCTACGTGCCAAAACGGTACTAACGATGCATTCCGGTTGTGGAATGTTGGAGCCATATATGGGATTACACATAACGGTCACGCCATAGGAGTAATAATCGGCACCGGCAAATTGCAATTTGATGACTTTCTCGGGTCGGGTGCGCATGTTTCGGGCGACGTAACTGCAGATGGAAAGGGAGGATTTATATACAGCAACGTGAAGAGCGCAACAACCACAGCTGATTATTGGGATGGAGTGAGGAGATGGAAAGCGGGGGCTGTCTTGGGAGTTCTGGACAGCGGGAAATCCATCGGCGTGTTGAGCGGTACGGGCAAATTGGATTACGTCGCGTCGGGCGCACATATCACAGGCGATGTGACCGCCGACGGCAAGGGCGGGCTTACTTATAGCAATGTTACAAACGGGACAACGACGAGTGAGTATTGGGATGGAGCCAAATTGTGGAGGCCCGGAGCCGTATTGGGTGTAAAAGGCAGAAACGTCGAAGTTATGAGCGGTACAGGCAAGTTGGATTTCCTCGCTTCAGGGGCGCACGTTACCGGCGACGTGACCGCTGACGGAAAGGGCGGGTTTATCTACAAGAATGTAACCAATGGGACAACTACGAGTGAGTTTTGGGATGGAGTCAAAATGTGGAAACCCGGAGCTGTAATAGGGGTTGAGAGTCTTGGTAAAGCCATCGGTGTTATTAACGGCACAGCCAAAGTGGATTGAGTCACAAATTCAGAACATACAATTCTCGAAAGAATCATGCGCAAAATCTCCATCAAACCCGACGACCAGGTCTTCGTTCTGACTGGCGCGGGCATCAGCGCGGAGAGCGGACTGCCTACCTTTCGCGCGTCGGATGGCCTGTGGGCCGGCAATCGCGTCGAGGATGTCTGCACGCCCGAAGCCTGGCAGCGCAATCCCTGGCGCGTCTGGGAGTTCTACGCGGCGCGGCGCGCGGCGGACGCTCTTGCTGAGCCGAATCCGGCGCACGTCGCGCTGGCTGAATTAGAAAAAAAGCTCGGTTCCCGCTTCTTTCTCTGTACGCAGAATGTAGACGACCTGCATGAGCGGGCCGGCTCGCGCCGTCTTCTGCACATGCACGGCGAATTGAATAAAGCTCACTGCGAGCGTGAGTGCGGACGGCCACCGGTCGAGGATCGCGCAATCTATCAGAGTCTCACAGAGGTGGGCCGCTGCGCCTGCGGCGGCCGGCTGCGCCCGCACATCGTCTTTTTCGGCGAGATTCCGCTGGAGATGGATCGCATCGAAGAGGAGATCGCCAAGGCGACGCTGATGCTGGTGGTGGGCACATCGGGCTCGGTCTATCCGGCGGCCAGCTTTGTGCATTGGGCGCGGCAGTACGGCGCGCGCACCGTCTACGTGGGGCCGGAGCCGCCGCTGAACGCCGCGGCCTTCACGCACGTGGTCGAGGGAAAGGCCGGCGAAGCGCTGCCGGGATTGTTTGAGCTGGAGGGGTGAAGCTCAGCGCGGCCGTCGCGATCAGCAGATACAGCGCCGGCGCCGCAGATGAGATTCCATGCATTGTCTGTATTGCCGGAGCAGTATAAGGTGCTGTTTATGATGCAACGCCGATTTACAATCTCTGGAAGATTGGCCATTGGCTCCATTCTCAGCGGCCTGCTCATCTGCTTCAATGCTCCCGGCGGCCTGGCGGCTGAGCCCGAACCGGCGGCTGTGGCAGCCTTCAACTCGTATATTAGTGCGGTGGAATCGCGTCTCGTTCAGCAGCATCGCTTGCAAGACGGCTTCCTCGCTCCCCTCTCATCAACGGCGCAAAGCGAGATGCGGCTGCGCAAGGGAGAGTTCATCGTCGAGCAGATCACATCTTCCAGCGTCGCGGATCTGCCCGGAGCGATGCTGCGCCACTGGAGCGGTACGGCCTTTGTCCCCGGAGCAACGGCGGCTGACTTCGAGCGGCTGATGAAAGACTTCAATACTTATCCGCAGCATTATGCGCCGCAGGTGTTGACGGCTAAGGTACTCTCGCAGCAGGGCGACCATTTTCAGGTGGTGATGCGGGTGCGCCAAAAACACATCATTACTGTGGTGATGGATACAAGTTATGACGTGACCTTTGCGCGTCTCGATGCGCGCCATGGATACAGCATCTCGCATAGCACGCAAATCTCTGAAATAGACTCGCCCGGCACTCCCGGCGAGCGTGCTCTAACTTCTAGCCAGGAGCACGGTTTACTCTGGCGGCTGAATACTTACTGGAGTTACGAGGAGCGGGACGGCGGATTTTATATGCAGATCGAGACGGTCACGCTCACGCGTTCCATTCCACTCGGGCTAGACTGGGCGGTGGGGCCGTTTGTAGAGAGCGTGCCGCGCGAGTCGCTAGAGTTTACATTGCGCTCCACTTATAACGCGCTGCGGAGATAGCGCCGCACAGCGAAGGCTAACTTGCTAACTCGCTAACACCGCGCAGCGGTGGCTTACTTGCTGCTTTTGTCTTCAACTTTATTTCATTCACGATGTCATTTGAGATTACTGGGCCTTCGCGGAAGGCTCGGCTTGAAGCGGTGCGCGGGTCGAGAAGCACCACCCCTCGCCATGCAGCCAGCAGCGCTCCTCTTTTTCATGGCTGTCGCAGCGCAGCGATTTGACCGGCGCGCCCTGATCGCGCCGCAGTGCTTTGCCGAGCTGAATGCTCACTTCGGGATTGCGCGCTCCGCTGAAATCAATGAATGCAACTCCGCATAAAAATCGTGCCGCAAAATTCTCTTCGCTCTTGCGCGTCAGCAGCGTCATAACTCCCGGTCCATTAGTTACAGTCATGGGAAAGAGAAGCCTGCCGCCGGGCTTGACGGCGTTGAGCCACGCGGGTAGCGGATGGGTAACTCCGGCGCTCACCACAATCACGTCGGCAGGCTCAAACGGGCCGCTGGAACCGTCTCCGTGGACGACCGCAACCTGAGGCCACGGCTCCAGCGCCACGCGCGCCCTCTCTGCCAGCGCCTCGTCGATCTCGATGGCGGTAATGCTTCCCCGCGGACCAGCTAACTCGGCCAGGATGGCGGTGTAATAGCCCGTGCCGCAGCCCAGGTGCAGCACATGATCGCCGGAGCCGACGCCCAGCCGATCGAAACAGATTGCCCATAAACTAGGCTGACCGTTGTTTATGCCTTTTTCCCCGTCCAGCTCAATGAGCACGTTGTGATACACGCGCCTGGGGTCGGTGTCATCCGTCGCCCAGTATCTCCCCATCCCATTGATCCGCCAGGGACCGGGGCCAACAAAGCGCTCGCGGGGTACCGTTGCGAATGCGGCCAGCAAAGCGGGAGACGAGATGTGCGCCAGCGAACGCAACTCCTCCGCATAGGATTGCCGCGCGGCTTCAATCGCTCCCGTCATCGTATGCTCCTTTGCGCAGGATGACAATGCTGCGAGTATGCAAGCGGGGAATATCGCTGGAGGGGAAACGCTGGGTCAGCGGTCACCTACTTCTTACTCTCCACCCAGTGCCTTGGCAAACGAATAGAAGAAGTCCAGCGATTTCCAGTAGGAATCGACAGGCAACCGCTCGTCTCGCCCATGAGCGCGAATGTCGTCACGCTCTAACGCAATCGCTGAGTAGCCGTAACAGGGAATTCCAGCTTCGGCGAAGTAGATCGAGTCGCTGGCCCCGTTTTCCATTTCTGGGGTCACGGATGTTCCAGGCCATATCGTCTGTGTCAGCCGCGTCAGAGGTTCGAACACCTCCGCGATGGGAGCAGGCGGGACCATGGCCTTGCGGTCCGGGGCAGAGTCGGATATCTCGCCAGTTCCAGAGACGTATTTCACGCTCAGCTTTGCGTCGCTAAAAAGACCAATTAACTGCTGCCTTATCTCCTCCGGTGAATGGCCGGGAAATATGCGGCAATTCACGATGGCCTGGGCCGTCTGCGGCAAGGCGTTGTTGGCGTGCCCGGCGTTGAGCCGCGTCGCAACGCATGTGGTACGGAAATTCGAGTTGAAGCTGGGATCGGTGCTAAGCCTCGCGGCTGCGGACAAATCGGGCGGCGAGGCCAGAATCGCTCGAATATCAGCGGCAGTTTGGCTCTTCTCCTGTCCAACAAGGTTCTTGAAGTAGGTGTGTGTTACGTCGTTCATCTCAAATGGAAAGGAGTACGCTGCGAGTTTGTTCAATGCCGCAGTCAGCTCATAGATCGCGTTATCAGGCCGCGGCAGCGAGCTATGTCCCCCGCGATTCGCTGCCGTGATTTGGAAATCCGAGTAGACCTTCTCCGTAGCCTCCACGTCTGCTACCACCACGCGCCCGTGGTCCAGTTCCACGCCGCCCGCGTCTGGATTGATCACGTAGGCCGCGTCCACCAGTTCTCGATGCTCCCGCACAAGCCACGCGGCTCCGTTAAACTGACCGCCCTCCTCGTCGGCTGTCAGCGCCAGAATCAGGTCGCGACGGGGCCTATATCCCTCCCGGTGCAGGCGAAGGAAGGTGGCCACCAGCGCCGCATCAGATTCCTTCATGTCTTGCGTGCCCCGCCCGTAGTAGTAGCCGTCCTTCTCCACAAACTGGAAGGGGTCGGTGGACCAGTCGGAACGTAGAGCCTGGACCACGTCCATGTGGCAGAGGAAGAGAACCGGCTTTTGCGTTGTGGGATCAGCCGCCCGCAGCCTGACGACTAGATTTTGTTTGCGTGCATTCGGTCCCAGCAGACGAACGTCTTCGGCGGGAAATCCCGCGTCTAGAAAGCGTCTCTGCATGGCCGCGGTTGCAGTGGACACGGTTCCCAGCGGCGTGTCCGTAGTATTGATCTCGATCAGTTCTTTGAAAATCTCGCGTGCCAGGGCACGGTCTTCCGCTGAGGTGGCCGGCAGCGGACTCTGCGCAAACAGAGCCGAGCCAGTACAGGCTGCAAAGACAAGCGTGGGAAGAAGCAGTAAGGAGGCTTTTCGTTGCATGCCAGAATTGTACAAGCATGGCACGGGCAATCGGTCAGGCCGGCGCATATCAATCTAAATGATTTGACTCCTCGCGTCTGAGAATTCAGACACGTCCACGTGTGCCCCCGGTCTCAATTCTGAGACCGGGGATTGTCGAACTCTACCAGCCCAGAACGTAGGCAAAGAGCAGCGGCGCGACGATGGAGGCGTCCGACTCGATAATGAACTTGGGCGTCGCCTCGCCGAGCTTGCCCCAGGTGATCTTCTCGTTCGGAACGGCGCCGGAGTAGGATCCGTAACTGGTTGTGGAATCACTGATCTGGCAGAAGTACGCCCAGAGCGGCACGTGCTCGCGCTGCAAGTCCTGATGCAGCATCGGCACCACGCAGATGGGAAAGTCGCCGGCGATGCCTCCCGCGATCTGGAAGAAGCCCAGCGGCGTTTCCGCTGTCGTCTTGGTGTACCACTCGGCCAGTTCCATCATGTACTCGATGCCGGTTCGAACGGTGTGGACGTTTTTCACGTCGCTGCTGATGCAGTGGCCGGCGTACATGTTACCCAGCGTCGAATCCTCCCAGCCGGGGACAAAAATGGGCAGGTTCTTTTCCGCTGCGGCCAGCAGCCAACTATCTTTAGGATCTATCTGATACGACGCCTTCAGATCGCCGGAGAGGAGAATCTTGTACATGAATTGATGAGGAAAGAAACGCTCCCCCGCCTGGTCGGCGCGCACCCACTCCTTCAGCACTTCGTTCTCAATGCGCCGCATCGCCTCCATCTCCGGGATGCAGGTGTCGGTGACGCGGTTCATGTGCCGGCTCAACAACTTAGCCTCGTCGGCCGGCGTCAGATCGCGGTAGTGCGGCACGCGCTCGTAAAAGTCGTGTGCAACCAGATTGAAGACATCCTCCTCCAGATTCGCCCCCGTGCAGCAGATGCCGTGAATCTTCTCCTGACGAATCATCTCCGCCAGCGAAAGCCCCAGCTCCGCCGTGCTCATGGCGCCGCCGATGGTGACGAACATCTTGCCGCCGGAGGCCAGCAGTGCGTTGTAGGCTTCAGCGGCATCCACCAGCGTAGCGGCGTTGAAGTGGCGATAATGGTGCTTGATAAACGATGAAATCGATGGCATAGCGCGGATAGTTCCCCCACATCCAAACTACCACATGCGATTTGACGGAGAAGAATGGCCGTAGCCGCTTGCGGAGCGGTCTTCTGTCCGCGGAAGACCACGGCGAATGGGGCGCTGATGGCGAAGTTCTGGTCGAGAACCGGACGATAGGGTAAAATCATGGAAGTAGCCGAGAACACATTCGATCCAGCCAGCATGCTCAGCGGACGCCCTGTACTCTGCTCTCCGCATTTCCCGTCTAAGAAATAAGCCGGGGAAACGGCAATTGATTTTTCGGAGTCCTTGAGGGCTATGACGGCATCTGTGTGAATGGAACGGCTTGCGCTGTACCTTCCCCTGTCTGCAATTCGATGAACCAAAAAGAGGGCATTCAGGAGAAGAGTCCTTGATCAACGGAAAGCGTATTGCGGTTGTGATGCCGGCCTACAACGCCGAGCGAACCCTGGAGCAGACTGTCCGCGAGCTGTCCGATGTTGTGGACATCCGGATTCTGGTGGACGATGGCAGCAGCGACCACACCGCATCGCTTTCCGAAAAGCTAGGTGTGCGCACGTTTGTTCATGATGCCAATTACGGCTATGGGCGCAATCAGCAGACCTGTTATCGCGAGGCTCTGGCCGCCGGCGCCGACATCGTGGTGATGCTCCATCCCGATTACCAATACACGCCGACCCTGGTTCCCGCGCTGGCGGGCATGGTGGCCAGCGGAGCCTATGACATGGCGCTTGGCTCTCGCATCCTGGGAACGGGGGCGCTGAAGGGCGGGATGCCGGTCTATAAATACATTGCCAACCGGATCCTGACGGCGGTGCAGAACTTGTTGCTTGGCGTAAAACTTTCGGAATACCATACTGGATTCAGGGCTTTTTCGCGGAAATTGCTGGAGACTTTGCCGCTGCTGGAAAACTCCGATGACTTTGTTTTTGATAACCAGATGATAGCCCAGGCGGTGATGTTCGGCTTTCAGATTGGAGAAATCTCCTGCCCGACACGTTATTTTGCGGAGGCGTCTTCCATCAATTTCAGGCGGAGTGTGAAGTATGGTTTGGGTGTAACTAGCACAACAGCCGCTTTTGTCGCGCATCGGATGGGATGGATCCACGCTCCCATCTTCAATCCATCAGGAAGAAAAGTTGTTCTCCCGCATGACTTCGGTACGGCGCCGGTTTCTGATCTTCCAATCGAGCAGGAAATCAAGGGAGAACATTAAACCATGACGAGTTCTACCGGTCACACCCTGCGCACGGAAGACGCAGGTTCAAGCCGCCGTTTGCTGCCTGTCATTATTCTTGTAGCCCTGGCCATCCGCATGGTGGTGGTCTTTTTTATCTATCGCGGCCTGCCCTTCGCGGAAGAATACTTATCCCATGCGCAGTTTGGCTGGGAGATGGGCTGGATTGCGCGCGCGCTGGCCAGCGGCCATGGATTCAGCTCGCCTTACTATCCATGGAGCGGACCCACAGCGATGCAGCCGCCGCTCTATCCCTTCCTCCTGGCCGGAGTCTTCCGGCTCTTCGGCATTTACTCGCTCTCTTCGGGATTCGTCATCCTCTCCATCAATAGCCTGCTCAGTGCGATCACTTGCATCCCCATTTACTACAGCGCGAAATACTCCCTGGGCGCGCGCGCGGCCAAGATAGCCGCCTGGATATGGGCTTTGTATCCCTTCGCCATTTACTTCTCCGCCGGCCGCGTCTGGGAGTATGCGCTGACCGGCCTGCTCTTTACCACCTGCTTCTGCATCGCGCAGCGCATTCACTACTCCGTCAAGCCCCTCGCATGGCTGGGATGGGGAGCGCTCTTCGGCCTCACCGCACTCTCCAACCCCGCTATACTCTCCCTGTTGCCGTTTCTGCTCCTGGCGGCGATTTGGAAGGCGCGCCGCGTCAGCCGCCGCTGGCTGATGAACGGCACGCTTACTGCAGTTGCCGCTATCGTTGTCTTAACTCCCTGGACGGTGCGTAACTACCGCGCCCTGGGCATTCTCTGCCCGGTGCGCGATAACTTCTGGCTGGAGGTTTACGACGATAACTCCGGCGATGCTTCCCTCGATCCGAGTTTCGCGCATCCCGACGCCAATCCGGCGGAGATGCAGAAGTGGCTCTCCATGGGCGAAGCAGGCTTTCTCAAGGAAAAGCATGACTTAGCCGTAAATTATATCCAACAGCATCCGGAGTTTATCATTCGTAAAACAATGCGCCGTGCTTTTTATTATTGGACGGGTTTCTGGAGCCTCTCCGCGCAGGAATTAAAGGAGCAGCCCTACGAGCCGGGAAATATCTTTTACGTTTGCTGCATTTCATTTTTAATGCTGCGCGGAGTCCTCCGCCTATGGCGCCGCAACCGTGCCGCCGCTCTGCCCTACGTGATCCTTATCGCCGTCTTTCCGCTGGCTTACTACATCACTCACTCGCTGATGGATTACCGCCAGCCTATCGAGCCGGCTATCCTGGTCCTGGCCGTTTCCGGAGCGCTGCCGTTTAGACGCCTCCACCCCAGCCACGCCATTCACTGGATCGGCGCCGAGCGCGCGCTCGAGCCGGTATTTGTCGCGGAGTCTACGACGGCATAACCGCACAATGGGCGCCCCACCCTCGCCACGTTTTTGTTTTGTGGCTTCGGGGTTCCCACGACAGGTCTTCGTCGGTGGGGTGATCCAGGGTGGGAAGCCACACTCTTCCCCGGCGGAATTTACGTCTTCGCCGCTTCCAGCAGCGCGTTGAGCTTAGCCATCACCGGGAAGGCGTCGGCGACATAGACGACGTCGGCTTTGCCGCGCGTCCAGCCGCAGTTGGGGTCCAGGCTGATGGCGCGGCGCGAGCCGATGAAGCGCCAGCCCACTACGTGCGGCTCCTCGCCGTGGCAGCAGGTGGACAATCCCTTGGCGTGGCGCGGCGTCGCGCCGGTCTGCCCGATCTGATTCAGGTGCGTTAGGAAAGGCAGCACGGAGTTGCCTTCGCCACCCTGATCCACCAGCGATTTGCTGCTGCCCAGCGACGCGTTGGTTGCGTGCAGGAAGCCGAGAATCAGTTCGCCCGCCTCGGCGACATGCACCTGGCCGTCGGGCTGTTTCTTAGTCCATCCTGCGCCGGCTACGAATAGAAGCTTCGCGTCGGGACGGATGGTCTGCGCGCCTTGTGTGGGGGCGCGAAAGCCGCTGACCGTGGTGCGCAGCGCGGGGAGTTCGACGGAAATATTTTCGACTTGCGCCGCGCCGGATTCTCCCGCAAAGGCCGCGTGAGTGCTCGCATCGAGAAGCAGGAACCAAGGGCGCGCGCTGCGGCTGAGAACGGCCTCAATGCGCTGGCGATAGAACCAGCGGCTGGCTTCGACGGTCTCTGTACCGCCGAGGGCTGTGATATGCGTATCGACAAAGCCGCCCAGGCGATGGGCGACACCGGCCATGATGCGCGTAAAGCGCGAGGAGCCGGGAGCGAGAATGATGGTGGTGCTGGCTGCTCTCTGGATAGCTTCGGCGGCGTCGGCGTCGGTGGCATAGCGGGCCTGGGCGAAGGCTTCGCCGGAGACGGCCAGCAGGCGCGCGCCGCTGGAGGGAAGGGAACTGGCTGATGCTGCTGTATCGGCGGCGATAATGCCGATAGTGAGCGGGGCGGAGAGGCGCGTGGCCAAATCAATGCCAGCCGTCACGGCTTCGAGCGAGGCTTTCGTGAGAGCGGAGCCGGTTTCGTCTGCGTGCGTGAGTACGAGGATGCTTTCCATTATTCGGCTCCAATCCATTCGGCCAGCTCGGCGGCGATCTGATCCGGGGTCATGTCTTTCACCACGCGCGTGGTGCGCTGCTGTTTGGGCAGGCTCACCGAGAGGTAGCTGAGGCCGTTCGCATCGAGCTTGGCGGCTTTGGCCTTGGCGAGGGCGGGCATGATCGTGCGCATATTCGCCATGCCGACCTGCGGATTGTTTCTCGGCTCGGCAAGATTGCCTGTGGCCCAGCCCAGTACGGCAGGCGTTCCGGCGCAGATGGAGACCTGGTGCTTTCCGCCTTCCACGCGCTCCAGCACTTCAAAGCTGCCGTCGTCGCGCAGATCAATCTGGTCCACGCCCTGGAACTGGTCGGTGATGCCGAGGCGCTCGCCGACTAGCTGGAGCGTGACGCCCGCGCCGCGCGTCGCCGACTCCCAGCCGCCGAACAACAATAATTTGTCACGGTTCAGGCCGGGCAATGAAGCGATGGTCTCGGCCAGCACGGCTGCCGTCGAGTGCGCGTCCGGGAAGCCGCCGATGGGGCCGTCGATGGGAACCAGCTCGAAGGCGACCTTTTGGGCGACGGTCATCATCACCTGTTGCAGCTTGGCCTTGGGGCCGAGTGAAACCAGCCAGAGCTTGCTGCCGGGGTTCTTGGCGGCCAGTGCCGCTGCTTCATAGAGCGCGCTCGCCGCCCATGGGTCGAGCACCGCGGGCAGGACCATCTCGTTCTTGAGGCCCGGGCCGGTGGGCGTGGTGATCGGTTCCAGCGTTTGCAGCGGATCGGGAACGATCCCCGCGCAAACCACGATGTGCATTGCATTTGCCATGGAATATTCCTTTACGACTATTTTAATTGCTTGGGGATGCTCAGTTTTCCGCTGAATGCAGGCCGCCGGAGCCGACGCTTAATCAGTGCCTCATATAATCCAAGCATCTCCAGCAATTCTTCCACCGAAAGTCGGTGGTGAGCTGCGATTCGCTTGAGGATGCTGGCGAGGGTTCCGGTTTTGATCGGCTGATGAGCGGGAATGACTTCGTGGTTCTCACCGTCCAACTGAGTGGTCACGCGAATGTGTGATCCCTTTTGACGCGTTACCTCATAGCCCAGGATTTTCAGTGCTCTGGCCAGCTGCGCTCCGTCAATGTCGCGCGGCAGTCTCATCAAGCCAGTACTTCATCGCGCACGAAATGTAGGCGGATGATCGTGGGCCGCTGCATCGTCTCGTCAAAATAACAATCCACAGCATCCTTAACCATTGTGCGCAACTCTTCAAGAGTCTCGCCCTGCGTATGAATTCCATACCCCAGGGCGGATGCAACGTAACCTCCATCCGCTTCGTCCTCACGCACATCGAAGATGATTTCATTCATGGGGAAAGCTCCATCCTGTCACTTCAATGCTATACCGGCAGTACTCCCGCGGCAACCGCTAAAGGACTCAGTTTTCCGCCGAGTGCAGCCCGCCGGAGCCGGCGCGGAAAGCGATGTTGGAGTGCTCGCCGTCGGGGGATTGGCCGCAGTTCCACAGGCATGCGCCGCAGTGGATGCATTTTTCGCGCTCGAAGGTGGGCGCGCCGTCCGCGCCCTGCGTGAGGGCTTGGCCGCTGCACATCGCGATGCAGGTCTTCTCGCCGCACGCGATGCAGAGTTGCGGATTGCGGAAGAAGACGTGGTCGGCGAAGCCCGGCATGGCCTGGACCTTGCCGCCGAGCAGCAGTGCATCCTGCTGCGTGACCAGCAGACGGCCGTCGAGGGGAATCTCCGGCCAGCCACGCACCGAGAGCAGCGCATCGTGAAAGGTGCGGCCATCGGCGATAGCCAGGCCGACGGCCTGTTTGAGTTTGAGGCCGTCAGCGGATTGCGCTGCGAATGGGCGAATCTGCTTGTGCGCTGGGGGAATATGCGCGTTGAGCGAGAGTCTTCCATGGGTGAGGCCGGCAAGGGCCATGCCTATCATGCCTTTGACGATCCCGTCCTGGAAGCCATTGCGGGCGTTCTCGGCTTCTTTCCCTCCGCGCTCGACCCAACTGGCGCGGCGGCGGGTTTCGTAGGTGGCGGCGAGATTCTCCTGCGTGAAGGGCTTGCCGGCGCGCAGCAGTTCAATGACCGCCTCGCCGAGCTGCGTTCCCGTCGCCCAGGCTTCGTCTACGCCGGAGCCGGTCAACATATTCGTTGACCCGGAGCCTTCGCCGATGCGCGCGTAGCCATCGCCGACAAGGTACGGCTCGCCGTGCTTGCCACTTTCTTCAAGCGACTTCGCGCCCCAGGAGCGAAGGGTTCCATCCTTCAGGTACTTCCACAGCGCGGGGTGCTGAATGTAGTGCTGCAAGTAGCGGTAGGCGGTGCGCGAGGGGTCGCTCATCCACGAGGGGACGAAGATGCCGACCGAGACCAGCCGCTCCGGATGCACGTAAAGGAAGCCGAAGATCTCCGGCTCCGGGTAGCCGAAGCTGTGCCATACGGTTCCGGGCTGGAGCGGGGAGTTTTCAAGATTGGAGTCATCGGGCAGCTCGATCACGAACTTCATTCCCAGCGCCCACTCGCGATGATGGTGGCCGGACGGCAGGCCGAGCTTATCGTCGATGGCTTGGCCGACCGCGCCGACCGGGCCGTCGCCAACGACGGTGAGCAGGGCGCGCACATCCATTCCGGCCATGAAGCCGTCGGTTGGCGCGCCGGATTTGTCTACACCTTGATCGGCGAGGCGGAGGCCTTCAACTTTGCCGCCCTTGAAGAGCGGGGCGGAGACCGGCGTGCCGGGCCAGATCTGGACGAGGCCGGTGGCCATCAGGTGCGCGCCGATCCACTGATTGAACTGGCCGATGGAGAGGACCAGGCCACCGTGCTTGTTGAGGAAGGCGGGGGTCCAGGGCAGCGTGAAGGCATGGTCCTTGACTCCGAGCAGTGGGCCGGCTGCCCGTAGTAGCCTGTCGCCGAAACGCAAAAGCGCGGAGCGCCGGCTTGCGCCGATGGGGTCGAGCAGGTACATCACCCGCTCGCTGGTGACCGGGACGGCCATGGGAATTTCGGCCGGATCGAGGTTGGGAAAGCTGGCGCGTATGGCCTGGGCGCGCGTGACCACGCCGCTGACGCCGGAGGAGATGTCGTCGGCGCGCTCGTAGCAGAGCACTTGCAGCGGCATTCCCGGCGCGACGCGGCTCTCAAAGGCCGGATCGGCAGGATTCTCGGTCCAGGCTTTGGTGAGCGTGGAGAGAAAGCCGCCGGTAGCCGGACCGAAGCCGGCGCAGGCGATGTCCACATCCATCGTCTGGCGGTCGATCTCCGGGATTTCGGTGGTCGCGGCTTCTACGCTCATGCGGGCCTCCTGAGGATCGATCCGTGGTTTTTGACTAAGACAGCAAGTTAGCTTCCGCTGCGCGGAAATCGCGAGTTAGCGGGTTAGCGTTGCTGGTTTGGGTTCGTGGTATCCCAGGTCCGAAAATCCGGACCTGGGGCACCCAGTTTGTACAAAGGTCAAGTTGAAAACTGACAACTGAGAACTGAGAACTGTGAACTGCCCTTACGCCGGATAATCCAGCGCTTCGGGAATCATCACCTTACTGACCGTCTCGGCGGCGCGGTCTTTGGCTAAACGCGAGCCGGTCAGGCAGGCGGTCAACCGGTTTTGCATGCGCAGGAAGTCGCTGTTGCCGGCGCAACCGGCGCAGGGTCCGGCCTTCTGCGGATGCGTGCCATCGGCGGCCAGCACATCGAAGGCCATTGCTGAAATGCCGGGCATGGTCTCCTCGAACTCTTCCAACTCGCTGGCCAGGAAGCAACTGCGATGCTCTTCCTCGTCCCAGGAGGGGTGGCAGTTATAGCCGAAAACCAGCTCGGCGCAGATGCGGGAGACTTCTCCTGCGGCTGCGGCGGCCTGCGTATGGCAGAGGTCGCTGAGGAACTGCACGGTGCCTTCCAGGCCCTCAGAGGCGACGGGATCTTCGGGTCCGCGCTTTTCCAGTTCGAGCACGTCGAGAATCTGATATCGCGAGGCGAGCAGCCAGCAGAGTGCGTCGGCCAGCGCAAAGGTAACGCCCTGGCGCTGCCCGTGATAGAGCTTGCCGCCGGTGGGGTCGGTGGCGCGTTGCAAATGGTCGAGGGTCCACGCCCACATCTGCATTGCAGAAGCCAGGGTGCAGGCGCCGGTGCCGGGCCGCGAGGAGGCTATGCGCCGCATCTCGGAGGTCCAGGCGCGGAAGAGGGCCAGAAAAACCTCCGTGGTCATGGTGACCGTCAACTGGCGGCGCTGCACCGCTTCCGGGCCTTCGTAGGTGGCTTCCAGTTGCGCGTCCATCCACTTGTTACCCAGGAAGCCGGGGCAATCCTCGGTGATGCCGTAGCCGCCCATCAGGCTGACGGCCTCACGCAGCAGGTTTACACCGTGGCCGGTGTTCCAGAGCTTGGTGGCAGGGCAGATCACGTTGGCCTCGGCGTCCATCAGCACATACTGGACCAGCGGATCGGCTTCTAGATCGGCGCGACGGGAGTCCTCTTTGTCGAGCGCAAGCAGTTCCAGAGCGCGCTGCTCGCTCTCCCTGAGCGCCTTCATCTCGGAGCGTCCGCCCTGGATGCCGCGCTCTTTCAGGATGGCAGTCTTCAGCTTCTCGGTGGGTTCGATCTCGTCGAAGAGCCGTGCCGTGGCAAAGCCCAGCGAGGCTGCCGCTTCGCCGGTGGCCCAAACGTCCACCAGCCGGTGAAGCGCATCTTCGCGCTGCTGGATGCCCTGCTCGTAACGGACGGAGCCGGGTTTGGCGCCCTCGGCTCCGCGGAAGCGCTGGCGCTGGTAGCGGATGACCGGCTCGACGGCGGAGAGCAGCTTGGCCGCCGACATCAGGCCCACGCCCACCCGGGTGCGCTTGAAGACCGCATCGAGGACTTCGCTATGGCTGTAGTTGGGAACGATGACGCCGTCCTTGACGGTGTAGCCGCCGACGATGCGGCTGGCGGGAACCTTCATGCTGAAGACAGGGTCGCCGGTGGAGGAGAGCTGGTGAACCAGCTTTTTGGTTGGAGTGCCGTGGTCGAAGACGCCCTCGTCGGTCTCTTCCAGGATCACGAAGCAACTGCCCTTGATGCGCGGATCGTCCGAGCCGACCGCGGCGGTGACGAAGTTGGCGAAGGCGATGTTGGTGATGAAGCGGCCGCGCTTGTCCACCTGCAGCCAGGGCTCATGGCCCTCGGCCCACTCGGCCACGCGCACCTTGCCGCTCAGCATTCCGGTGTCAACGCCCACGTAAGGGATAGGCTCGGTCAATACAAAGGCTCCGCGCCAGGTCTTGCGCTCCTCGCCGGGCTGCGGAGGCGCTGAGAGGCTTTTGTAGTGCTTCAACTGCTCCGGCGTGCCGCGCTCGTGGATTGGGCCGAGCGCCAGGGCGCCGGCCAGGCTGGCCGTGGCCGCGCCGCCGTCTACCCAGGCCAGCTCGAAGGCTGCCAGCGAGAGCGCCAGGTTCTTGGGCCCGGAGATGAAGCCTCCCTCTTCCGGTTCCATGTAGGCCGCGGTGATGCCGGCGCGATCAAAGGCCTCCATCATGCCGGCCTTGCCGGGGGTCCATTCGTGGGTGTTGCGCTCGCCGGCGGCGACCAACTGGGCCACGGTTCCCCGCGCCACGCCGCGCGCCGACTGAACCAGCATCTGCAAATCGAAGCGGTCGGCGAAACGCCATTGAATCTGGCGCACCGCATCGCCGGGAAGAGTCAGCATGATTTTTTCCTCGATAACCGTAGCAGTACCCATAGATTTTATCCTCAAGCCGCGGTCATAGTGTGAATGATCAGACGTATGATGGGATGTGACATGGATCACTTTGGCGAGCAAATCTCCCCTGCCCGGAGCACCAGGAAGATGCGGCATATCAATTCTACAGAACGACCGCATGATCCGTGAGCCGCGTGGGAGCGGGGCCTTCGGAGTGTGACCGGCGTCACTTGCGATTGTGCAACGGAACCTGTAGGACAAGTACGTAACCGGGAAACCCACGAGACGGCTGGTCCTCGTTGGTACGGCCCTTGATCTTCCAGCCAAGGAGCAACACATGAAGCAAGCAATCCGAGCGGCGGCCGTGATTCTTTTGGCCGCATTCATTACGGGCCCTGTCTTCGCGCAGGCGCCCGGCGCCGACACCTACAAGGCCAAGTGCGCGATGTGCCACGGCGCCGACGGGCTGGCCGCCACGCCGATGGGAAAGAATATGAAGATTCTCTCCTTCAAGGCCCCGGAGATGGTCAAAGCCTCAGACGCCCAATTCATCGCCTCGACGAAGAACGGCAAGAACAAGATGCCCGCCTACAACGGCAAGCTGACCGACGCGCAGATCAAGGACGTTGTCGCGTACATTCGCACGCTGCAGAAGTAGCGGCACAAGCGAGGCCTGCGAAGTTCAAGAAGGATCGGAGTCTTCATGAAGACTGCTTCCTCAATTGCGCTTGTACTTGGGGCGCTTCTGGCTGTCGCCGTGCCGCGCGCTGTTTGGGGCCAGACAGATTGCCTCTCCTGCCACGCGGACGCGAGCCTGCAGGACGCCTCGGGCAAGAGTGTGGGCGTGGATGCGCATACCTTCGGCGCGAGCATCCACGGCAGCCTGAAATGCGGCGATTGCCACGCCACCATCAAGGACTATCCGCATCCGGATCAAATCACGCCGGTCAAGTGCGAATCCTGCCATGCCGATGAGGCGGCCGGCCTGGCCGGAAGCGTTCACTCCCTCAAGTCCGAGCATCCCTGCACCAGTTGCCATGGAGACGCCCACGCAATCTTTCCCAAGGATGATGCGCGCTCGGCGGTCTATCCGCTCAACGTTCCGCGCACCTGCGGCGCCTGCCACGGCAACGATGCGATGGCGAAGAAGCATGGCCTGCCCAACGTCTATCCGATGTACATCGACTCCATCCACGGCTTTGCGCTGAGCAAAGAGGGGCTGCTGGTGGCGGCTAACTGCCAAAGCTGCCATGGATCGCATCATATTCTGAGCCACAAGGATCCGCTAAGTCCGACTTATAAGACGAATATTCCCAAGACCTGCGGAAGCTGCCATGCGGGAATTACCGCCAATTATATGGGCGGCGTGCATGGAAAGGCCGTCGCGGCCGGCGATCTGAAAGCGCCGGTCTGCTCCGACTGCCACACGGCGCACGCCATTTTGCAGCCGACGGCGGATGCATTTCGCATGCAATCCACGCCGATCTGCGGCTCCTGCCACAAGGAGAAGCTATCCACTTACAGGGATACCTTCCACTCGCAGTTAGGCTCGCTGGGCGGCTATGTGGAGACGGCGCGCTGCTGGGATTGCCACGGAGCGCATGATGTATTGCCCGCTTCCGATCCCAATTCCCCGATTGCCAAGGCTAACCTGGTGGCCACCTGCGGCAAGTGCCACACGGGGGCCAACCTGAGTTTTGTGCAGTATCAGCCTCATGCCAACGCACGCAATCGCAAGCTGAATCCAGCTCTCTACTTTGTCCGCTTGTTCATGAACCTTCTGCTGGCCGGGACCTTGGGGTTCTTCGTGATTCACACCCTGCTGTGGCTGATCCGCTCGCGCTACGACCAGATCAAGAAAAAATCCACGGAAGGAGACAATCATGCCTGATCTGGAGCAAGCCGCAATGGAGAGCAGGGAAAAAAGTCACGCGGAAGTCCGGCATTTTATGCGCTTCACGCGGGCGCAGAGATACCTTCATGCCGCCTTGTTTAGCAGCTTTCTGGGATTGGCCGGCACGGGATTGCCGCTGCGCTTCAGCGAGAGCATATGGGCGCGCGGCCTGGCCAAAGGCGTGGGCGGCTTCGGGGCAATTCTTTTCTTTCACAAGTTTTGCGCCTTGGTTCTGACCGTGGCGTTTCTCATCCACTTGAAGGAGATAGTAACTCGCGGTATCATCCATCGCGAAAAAGGAATCTTCTGGGGAGCTACCTCGATGGTGCCGAACTGGAAGGATGTTAAAGACCTGTTTGGGCATCTTCGCTGGTTCCTTGGCCTGGGGGCGAAGCCGCGCTTCGACCGCTACGCCTACTGGGAGAAGTTTGATTACTGGGCGGTCTTCTGGGGCATGATTGTTATCGGCTTTTCCGGTTATGCGATGTGGTTTGCACCGTTCTTCGCGCGATTTTTACCCGGCTGGGCATTGAATGCCGTGTTAGTGATTCACAGCGAAGAAGGATTGCTCGCCATTCTCTTCATCTTTTCCATCCACTTTGTTAACACCCATCTGCGCCCCGACAGTTTTCCCATGGACCTGGTGGTTTTTACCGGCGTGGAGAGCGAAGAAGAGTTCAAGACCAAGCGCCCGCAAGAGTATGAACGGCTGAAGGCGCAGGGAAAACTGGAGGCGAGAGTCGCGGAGGCGCCGGGAATCTGGCAGATTAACTTCTCCAAAGTCGTGGGCTTCACGGCCATTGTTATCGGCCTCGTTCTTCTTGTACTGACCTTGAGCGCCTATCTCAGAGAGTCATGAGGCAAATCATGTTCTTGCGGAGCAGGCTGACGGGAGACAAGAGCAGAAGGTTGTTTGCCCAACTTATCGTTCTATCCCTGCTTGCGTGGGCCGGCGTGGTGTATGCCGAGCACAAGCCGAAGGACGCCGACTGCCTGGCCTGCCACTCCGACTCCACTTTGACAACGGAGGCAAGCGGCAAGCAAGTTAGTCTTTATGTCGATGAAAGCAAGCTGAAACATTCGATCCACGGCGATCTATTTGCCTGCGTGGATTGCCACACGGATGTGAAAGGGCTGATCCACGAATCCACGCCGAAGAAAGTTACCTGCGCCCAGTGTCATGCGGATGCGCAAGAGAGTTACTCTCACAGCCTGCACTCCAAGGCGGCAAAGGCCGGCCAGGCGGCAGCGGCTAACTGCCAGGACTGCCACGGAGGCGCGCATGAGATTCTGGGCGCCGACGATCCTAAGTCGCCGGTCAATCACGCCAACATTCCGGTAACTTGCGGGCGCTGCCATGGGCAGAAGTTTCTCGTTGCATCGAACGGCGAAAGCGCGCAGAGCTTTGTCTCTTACCAGGAAAGCGTGCATGGGATGGCCATCGAGAAGGGATCGAAGAAGGCCGCTGTTTGCACCGATTGCCACGGCGCGCACGAGATTCTTCCCGCCAACGATCAAAAGTCGCCGATTTATAAATTTAATGTTCCCGCGACCTGCGGCAAGTGCCACGCGGCGATCGCGGAGACTTTCATGCAGAGCATTCACGGGCAGGGAATCGCCCGCGGCAACGGATTGTCTCCGGTATGCACCGACTGCCACGGAATCCATACGATCAAGGCGCACACCGACCCTAACTCGCCGGTCTCGGAGCAGAATATTTCCAAGGACACCTGCGCCCGCTGCCATCAGGGTGTGAGGCTTTCGCAAGAGTTTGGCGTACCCGGAAACCGTGTGACGAGTTACCTGGACAGTTATCACGGACTGGCGGTGGAAGGCGGCTCGGTGGTGGCTGCCAACTGTTCAAGCTGCCACGGCGTGCATAACATACTGCCTTCCAGCGATCCCCGCTCGACGATCAATCGCGCCAACCTCGACGCCACCTGCGGCAAGTGCCACATCGGAGTTACGCAGAAGTTTACTTTGACCAAGGTGCACATGGGGGTTGGTGCGGCGAAGGACATCGGTTCGGTAGCGGTGCACTGGGTGCGATGGTTCTATCTCGTTCTGATTGCCGTGGTGATCGGCGCGATGTTCCTGCACAACGCGATTATCTGGCGGAGCAAGGCCGTGGCGCGGCGCGCGCTGCAGAATCCGATGATGACGCGCATGAGCGAGAACCAGCGCTGGCAGCACCTGATTCTGCTGACGAGCTTCATTGTCCTGGTGATTACCGGCTTTGCTCTCAAGTTTCCCAACTCCTGGATTGCCGAGATGCTCGGCAACGGCAACGGAGAGAAGCTGCGCGGCCTTGTTCATCGCATAGCCGGAGTTATCCTGATCGGCGCGGGAATCCATCACCTCTTCTATCTGGCGATGACACGGGAGGGGCGGCGTCTGATTCGCGATGTTGCGCCGAGGCCACGCGACGCCTTCGATGCCTGGGGCACGATGAGTTACTATCTCGGACTTAGCAAGGAGCGTCCAAAGTTCGGCCGCTTCAGTTATGCGGAGAAGGCGGAATACTGGGCGCTGGTCTGGGGCACGGCGCTGATGGCCTTGACGGGAATCATGATGTGGGCCAAGGTCTGGGTGGGCAACCTGCTGGCGCGCTGGTGGGTGGACGTAGCAACCTCGATCCACTTCTATGAGGCTATTCTGGCTACATTGGCGATTCTGGTCTGGCACTTCTACCAGGTCTTTCTCGACCCCGATGTCTATCCCATGAACTGGACGTGGTGGGATGGCAAGATGCCGGTCGAGCACTATCGCCAAGAGCATGGGTTGGACAGCGAGGCGCTGGCCGAGGCCGATGCGAGCGCAACCTCCACCGCAACCGGCAAATCCGGCGGGGAGAGCGGCAATTCATCGCAGGTTCACGAAGATAAGAAAGAATGAGCGAAACGTTTACTTGAGTGGCGTGTTTGTGTCTTGATGGCATTCAATACCGGGCATTTTTGAACTCTTGACAACGCCGCTACAGCGTATTAAACTCCGGGCCTTGTAGAGGTTTCCCCAAAATTCATGAATTACGGAAGAGGCAATATGGCTCAGATGCGGAGGTTAGGCGCATTCGTGCTCGCCGCAGCGGCGGCGATGTATTGTGCCGGAATGGCAGCCCAGGCTGGCGATCCGGCGACGCTGATCCAGCAGAAGCTGGTCTCCCAGATCAAGCTGACAAAGGCTACCGCCGACCACACGGACATTGTCACGGCCGGTGATATTGTGGTGCTGAATAAGGACGGGCTGATGATGTGCAGTTCGGCTAGCACCTATGCATATTCCAACACGTACAGCAACGGAGTTCTGGCCGCGAGCCAAAAGAACCGGGTCAAGGACGCCGCAAAGTCCTTCGGATTTGGTCATGTTCCGGTATTCGGCAGCGGCGTCAGCGCTACGGATGCCGCGAACAACGGCTGCGCGTCTCGAAAATTTGTTGCTGGAGAGAAGTTCTGGGTAACCGGGATTGCGGCGCAGAAGGACGGAATTCTTGTCAGCACCTTCAGCGATCCTTACAATGACGTGCGTTTTTACGGGGAGATCAAGTTTCCGTTCGCGAAAGGTGCCGTGCCGCAGGTGGACAATTTTGTAAAGACCGTCTCCGAGGTCATCACGGTTCAGCCCGCGGAAGGCCAGAGCGATCAAGGCAACCAGGGTGACCAGGGCAGCCAACCGGCCCCGGCGGCCGCTCCGGCTCCAGAGCCCGCTCCGGCTCCCGCTCCCATGCAGACCATTGCTCCTCCTCCTCCGCCGTCCGATGCCCCGCCGCCGACGATCGAAATTGGCCAGACCAAGGATCAAGTGATTGCCGGCTTCGGGCAGCCGGCGAGGGTTGCCAAGCTGGGAGCGAAGGAAATCTTCTATTACAAGGACATGAAGGTGACCTTTACGAATGGAAAGGTCAGTAACGTTGAGTAGGCCGCTTGCGCGGCAAGGTTCGCGCAGCCTGGTTCGCAGAGCAGGTTCCCGCTTCGTGAATGGAGCGCGGGACCAGAAGATTGAAAGGGAAAAGAGGATCCGATGACGATACAACTTCTCCGCAAAGCCATCTGTTATGGCTCCACAGCAACAGTTCTTACCCTGCTCCTTGGGTTGGGCAGCATGACCAGCTCAGCCGCCGAAAAGAAGCCGGCCCCGGCTCCCAAGCCAGCGCCAGCCGCCAAGCCATCCGGCGGCGGGGCATCGCATGGGCCATCCGGCGGCGGGGCCTCGCATGGGCCGACCGGCGCCTCGCATGGGCCGACCACCGGCGGCGCCTCCCATGGGCCAACCGCCAACGGTCCTACTACGCATGGACCGACGACTGGCGGGGCCACCATGCAGACGCATGGACCTACTACTGGAGGGGCCACCATGCAGACGCACGGGCCAACGACTGGTGGGGCTACCAACATGAATACTGGCGGCGGCGGGACCACAACGCATGGACCGACGACCGGCGGGGCCACCATGCAGACGCATGGGCCAACGACTGGCGGGGCCACGACGCATGGGCCGACGACTGGCGGCGCGACCGCCGGGACGGCCACGACGCATGGGCCGACGACCGGCGGGGCCACCACACATGGACCAACCACGGGCGGAGCCACTACGCATGGACCTACGACCGGTGGGACTACCGCGCACGGGCCAGCGACCGGCGGGGCGACGCATGGAGCAGTCACAACTTCACACACCATGGGCGGAAGTCACACGGCGACCGGGGGCATCGCACCCAAGGGCAGCAATACGCACGTCACAAAGAGCGGCAGTGCGATCACCAGGCGGCCTGGCGGCAAAGTCAGCGACGTGCATGACCCCAAGCGGGGAATGGATGTCCATCACGGGCTGAACGGCAACCGCAGGGTCTCGGTGGAGCGCCATGACGGCAGCCGCCTGGTTGCCGAGCGGGGCCGTCCCGGATATGTGCAGCGCGGATACAGCTATCACGGCCACGACTTTGCGCGGCGGTCTTACTACTACCATGGCCATGAGTACAACCGCTATTACCGCGGCTATGGCTTCCGCGGGTTGAGTATCAATGTTTACGCTCCGGGATACTACTATCATCCGGCCTTTTACGGATGGGCGTACAATCCCTGGGCGGCTCCCATCGCATTTGGGTGGGGTTGGGGAGGCAGTCCCTGGTACGGGTACTACGGCGGTTACTTTGCGCCGTACCCGGTCTACCCCAGCGCCTCCTTCTGGCTGACGGACTACATCATCTCTCAGAATCTGCAGGCAGCGTATGCGGCGCATCAGGAGGCCGGCGAAGTGGATGGCGCTCAGTCCGCCGCGGGCGGCCCGCCGGCGCTGACGCCCGATGTGAAGCAGCAGATTGCCGACGAGGTGAAGGGCCAGTTGGCTCTGGAGAACGCCGAGGCAGTTCAGACCGCGCAGCATCAGGATGTGGATCCGGGTTCCAGCGGGATTGCGCGTATACTGGCGGACGTATCCGCCGGCCATGCACATGTCTTTGTGGCCGGAGGCGCTTTGGACGTGACAGACACCAATGGGCAGGAGTGCGCGCTCAGCGACGGCGATGTGCTGCTGTTGCAGGCTCCTCCGTCCGCCGACGCAACCACCGCGGATCTGGTGGTACTGGCCAGCAAGGGCGGGAATGAGTGCCAGAAATCCAACACGGTTACGGTGCAGATGACCGACCTGCAGGAGATGCAGAACCATATGCGGGAGACCATCGACCAGGGTCTCCAGGATTTGCAGGCCAAGCAGGGCAAGGGTGGATTGCCGCCAGCGCCGCCTTCAGCGCAGGCTCCGCCGACGCAGACGGAGTTTGCCGCGATTGCGCCTCCGCCCACTCCCCAGGACGCGGCGGATCTGCAGCAGCAGACGCAACAGGCCGACCAGGCTGAGCAGGATGTGACTGCCGAGGCGACGCAGGATAGCGGCGGGGCGGCCAGCGATGCTCCGGCAACGCCCGCGTCCGTCGAACTGGGCCAGACTCCCGACCAGGTGCAGTCCGCAATGGGTGCGCCGACGCGGGTGGCCAACCTGGGCTCGAAGGTCATTTATTACTACAACGGCATGAAGGTCGTCTTCCAGGACGGCAAGGTGTCTGACGTGCAGTAAACCAGGGGCGGGAGGGAATCGGTGATTCTCTCCCGCGTCCTTCTAACCGTTGACCTTGTGAGTTGCTCACCGCGGGGGCGATGCGTTCAAGCGATTTTCTTTATCGGAAAGAGCTAAACGCATCTGCTTCCGCCCGTTTATTTACTCTGAAACTGCGTGAAGAATAGAACAGAAGGAGGCCATCTTGGCTAGTTTTTGTGCAAATTGCGGTACTGCCTTATCCCCCGACAGCCATGCCTGCGCGGCCTGTGGCGCGCCGGCAGCCGGAGTCCCTGTTGCGGCGCCGGTTCAATATGCCGCGCCGGCAGCCGCTTCCGGCGGCAGCGCGCTGAAGATTGTACTGATCATCATCGCCATCGTGGTGGGACTGGGCATCCTCGGCGTAGGAGCTTTGTCATTCACGGTCTGGCGCTATACACGGGCTTTTCACGTCAACGACCATAACGGCCAGATGACCGTGCAAACTCCGGGTGGAACCATCACTGCCGACTCATCGCAGAGCTTCACCGCATCCGAACTGGGCACGGATGTCTATCCCGGAGCCCTGAGCGTGCGCGGTGGCATGAGGATGAATCTGCCCACCGGCTCGATGGTGACCGGAGTATTTGTCACTACGGATTCGAAGGAGCAGGTGCTGGATTTTTACAAGAGCAAGTTGGGCAGCGGCGCTTCCACCTACGATTCCGGCGATAGCGCTATGGTCACTCTCGGCCGGGGCCAGCAGGAATCCGTTATGGTGACGATCAGCGCGCGGGCCTCGGAGGAAGGCGGGAAGACGCGGATTGCCATTGTGCATACGATAGCCAACAAGCCTTAGCTCTAGTGGTCGCGGGGGGGTTCGGCTGACCGGACGCCGCCGTTTGCACAGGCTGTGTTGAGAATGGTTTCCAAACGCATTTGACAAGCTCGACCGGAATCAGCCGAGTCGAAGACCCGTGCCGTGCGCGAGAGGCGTCTCCGGCTCTACGCGTAATTGATGGGATTCTTGGTGAGCCACCGCTCGTCGCGCACCTTGCCGATGTTCTTCATTGCGCCGCCGGCGACGCTGGCGCTGAGATGGCGGCTCTTCCAGGCCATGCCGGAGGTCAGCCCGATCGCGCAGCCCAGCAGACCATAGGCCAGCGTAACCGTGGCAGCCGAGGACTTTTTGCGGAAAAAGGGATAAGCCACCAGCGCGCCGACGCAGGCTCCTATCGCCGCGGGCACCAGCGAGCCTTTGACCGACTCGCCCAGAAAGGGAGCAAGAGGTTCTCCGTCAAGGAACTCAATCTGGCCGGAATGCGCTCCCTGAATTCCAGAGTCCACCAGCCGCCGGCCATAATCGACATTGGTTTTTACCCAGTTACCCAAGTCCATGGAAACCACCTCAACTTCCGCGAAAACACTCCCTAGTTTAGCAGATCGCCAAAACCCTGTGTTAAGGCCGTATCACAGCCGCACCACATTGTGGACGCAGCACGATTGTGGACGCGCACGCTGGACGCCGCGCGCCGCGGGCGGCGTGTGAGCAATATCAAAGATGATGCTGCCAAGGTTCTTCGCGATCATGTTCTCCGTCCCGCTTGGTAGGATAGGGGCGGGTGGGGTTGGAATGCGGATTGCTTATATGCTCACCTCGCTCGGCATCGGCGGAGCGGAACGGCAGGTGGTGGCGCTGGCGGAGCGCATGAAGGTGCGCGGCCATGCGGTGGTGCTGATTCTGCTGCGCGAGCGCCAACCCGAAGAGTGGCCCACCACGGTTGATCTCGTTTGTCTCGAAATGCGCAAGACCCCTGCCAGCTTCATTGCCGGTCTGTTGAGAGCCCGCCGCTGGCTGCGCGACTTCCGGCCGGAGCTGATTCACAGCCACGTCTTCCCGGCCAACATGGCAGCCCGGCTTCTCAGGATTTCATTGCCGGCGGCGGTTCTCTCTACGGTTCATAACGTTTATGAAGGAAGCTGGCCGCGGATGCTGGCCTATCGGCTGACCGATGGGCTGAGCCGCCGTACTGCTTTTGTCAGCCAGGCCGCCGCCGAGCGCTTTGTGCGCCTCAAAGCTGTTCCGGCCCGCAAGGCTTCAGTCTTCACCAATGGGATCGATTTGGCGGAGTTTGCGCCCAACGCCGAGCGCCGAGCCCTCCTCCGAGCGCGGATGGGCGTGGGGGAGGAGTTTGTCTGGCTGGCCGCGGGACGCATTGTGCCCGCGAAGGACTTTCCCAACCTGCTGCGGGCCTTTGCGCGGGTGCGCGGAGAGATTCCGGAGGCGCAACTGTGGATTGCCGGAGAGGCGCTTGGCGCCGGCTCTGAGACGATACAAGCGCAGGCGGCTGAGTGGGGAGCGTCCATTCGCAGGCTGGGGCTTCGTCGCGATATGCCCGCGCTGCTGGATGCCGCGGACGGCTTTGTGCTGGCTTCGGCCTGGGAGGGAATGCCGTTGGTAGTGGGCGAAGCGATGGCCATGGAGAAGCCGGTTGTGGCCACCGATGTGGGCGGCGTGCGCGAGCTTGTGGGCGAGGCCGGCGTAATCGTGCCCGCCAAAAACCCTGAGGCGTTGGCCGAGGCGATGCTGGAGATGATGCGGAGCACGCCCGAAGCTCACGGCGCTCTCGGCCGCATGGCGCGAAAGCGAATCGCAACCTGCTTCAGCATCGACGCCAAGGCCGATGAGTGGGAGGCGCTCTACCGGGCTGTGCTGGAGAAGAAACGATGATCGAAGCCAGCATTGCCGGCCGCGAAAATGCGTGGGGTACGCCGCGGGTTCTTGGGCCAGTGGCGGCGGCTGCAGCAGTCAGGCTCTTGCTGCTGAGCGCGGCTCTGGTGCGGACCGGGAGCGGCGTCATTGTCAGCGGCGATACAGCCAGCTATTTGGAACCGGGGCGCAATCTGCTGCTTCATGGACGCTTCATCACCGGCGCTCTGCCGGAGATCGATCGCACCCCAGGCTATCCGCTCTTTCTTGCGCTGTTCAGTCTGGCCGGCCCGGCAACTGCGGCGCTGGCGCAGGTAGTGATTTCGGCCTTCACCGTGCTGCTGGTCTGGCGGTTGGCGCGCGCCGTCTTCCGCGAGGAGCGCGTCGCGCTGCTGTCGGCCTGGCTCTTTGCCTTCGAGCCGGTCTCGGTGATTTACTCGGTGCGCCTGCTGCCGGAGACGCTCTTTCTCGCGCTGATGCTGTTGAGCCTGGAGCGGCTAGCGGTCTTTCTTCGCGATCGCAATCTGTGGGTGCTGGCTCAGGCCGGCCTTTGGCTGGCCGCGGCAACCTTTGTACGCCCGGTCAGCTATTACCTGCCGGCTGCACTGACGCTGGGTTTGTTCGCGGCACTGGTGCGTGTTCCCGGCCTTCGCTGGAAGGCTCCCGCAGTGCTGCTACTGAGCGTTCTGCCCTGGCTCGCAGCCTGGCAGGCGCGCAACAAAACTGAAACCGGTTTTGGCGGGTTTTCCAGCATCGTGGACCGGAATTTTTACTTATATCAGGCCGCCGAAATCGAAGCCCGCATGCAGCATCGGCCCTTTATAGAGGTGCAAAGCGGCCTGGGCTATCCGGACGAGCAGAGCTACCTTGCGCGGCATCCCGCGCAGGCCGGATGGAATCAGGCGCGCCGCTTGGAGTTCATGCGTTCGGAAGCAGCGCGCGTGTTCCGCTCGCATCCGGGGACAGCCTTGAAGATGCAACTGGAGGGCATGGCGGTAGTCGCGTTTACGCCTTGCGCCGCCGAGCTGCTGCGACTCCTGGGCATTTATCCGGAGAACGGGCCAAAGCGCGTGGTGAACGAAGGGCCGTTGCGCTCCGCCCTGCGCCTTGCGCGGGCGCATCCCTGGCCGGCGGCTCTGATGGCCGCGCTGGAGTTGGTGCTGCTCGGTCTGTATCTGATGGCCGCGCGCGGAGCGCTTTACGGTTACGCTCGCCGCGAAGTTTTGTGGCTTCTGCTGGGAGTCTCGCTCTACTTCCTGGCGGTTTCAGGAGGAGCGCAGGCGGTGGGGCGGTACAGACTGCCGGTGATGCCGGTGGTTTGCGTCTTTGCGGCGGCGGGCTTACCGCGAAGGGATGCATGATAACCTTATCGGCGAACGGATAGAGCCGCCTTTTACCTCCGCAAATGCGGTCGAGCGAAAGGCATGGAGGAGTTGGATGCGAGCAGCAATGGTATGGGGAGTGATGTGCTGCGTTCTGGTGGGCGCGGCGGTGGGCTTTGGAGGCGAGAGGTCGCAAGCGCAAGTCAGTCCTGCACGGAATGCGGTGGTGGCGCTCGATCATGGCTGGCAGTTTCGGCAGATCAAGGCCGGCGCCGATGGAGAGAGTGGCTGGCTTCCCGCCACCGTGCCCGGCGACGTGCATCTGGACCTGCTGGCCAACAAGAAGATTCCCGACCCATTCTTCCGCGACAACGAGGCCAAGCTGCAATGGATTGAGCTGGAGAGCTGGGAGTACCGGCTGAGCTTCGAGGTTACACCGGCGTTGCTTGCCCGGAGCAACGTGGACCTGGTCTTCGATGGTCTCGACGGGGCCGCCCAGGTCTCTGTGAACGGCGTATTGGTACTCTCGGCCGGCAACAGCTTCCGCATTTGGAGAGTGCCCGCGAAGGCCCATCTGCACGCCGGCAAGAACCTGTTGAGTATCGTCTTTCCATCGCCCATCGAGGCCGCCGTCCAAGCCGCCGCGGGCGACCCCTGGCAGCCCAGGACAAAGACCGAGGCCAAGACCTACCTCCGCAAGCCCGCTTATGAGTACGGATGGGATTGGGGACCGCGCTTTGTGACCAGCGGCATCTGGAAGCCGGTGCGGCTGGAGGCATGGGACAAGCTGCGCATTGCAGACTTTGCGATTCGCCAGCGCGACGTGAGCAGGGAAGTGGCGCATCTCGACGCCGAAGTGGAAATCGAAGCCGCCAGCGCCGGACCGGCCAAAGTGAGCGTGCAGTACTCCGATCAAGGCAAGCCTGTGACGGAGACGGCAACGGTCAGCGTTCATGCTGGCCACAACATCATCGACCTACCCATAGAGATTCGCCAGCCGAAGCTCTGGTTCCCGGCCGGCTATGGCGAGCAGCCGCTCTATGAATTCACCGCGCAGGCGGGCACGGGCTTGCAGCCAGCCGAGCAGCGCAATGTGAAGGCCGGCTTGCGTTCCATCGTGCTGCATCGCGAATTGGACAAGTGGGGCCGCAGCTTTGAATTGGTGGTTAACGGTATTCCCGTCTTCGCCAAGGGCGCGGACGTGATTCCCTTCGACAGCTTTCCCAATCGCGTGACGACAGCCGACTATCGCCGCATTCTGGAGTCGGCGCGCGACGCCAACATGAACATGATCCGCCATTGGGGCGGCGGCTACTACGAGTCGGACGAGTTCTTCGCGATCTGCGATGAACTGGGCATCATGGTCTGGCAGGATTTCATGTTCGGCAACGACTGGCAGCCGGGCACTTACGCTTTCAAGCAGAATGTGGAGGCCGAGGCGGAGGACCAGGTGCGGCGGCTGCGCAACCACCCCAGCATCGTGGTGTGGTGCGGCAACAACGAGACCGAGAGCGCCATGAACTGGGGTCCGCGGCCCACGCTACCGGCGGATGTGAAGCTGCAGATGTGGCAGGACTACCTGACCGTCTTCAGCGGCATTCTGCCGCGCGTGGTGGCGCGGCTGGACGCGGAGACGCCTTACTGGCCCAGCTCGCCCAGCGCCGACTATGAGCCGGTTTCTGCCACTTATCATACGGGCGACGACCACATCTGGGACGTGTGGCACGGACGCGTGCCGTTCACGACCTACGAGACGCACCACTCGCGCTTTGTCACGGAATATGGCTTCCAATCGTTTCCCGAGATGAAGACCGTCGAGACCTTCACGCAGGCGGAGGATCGCGCCAATATCTTTACGCCGGTGATGCGGGCCCATCAGAAAAACACAGAAGGCAACGCGATCATTCACGACTATCTGCTCAAGGACTACTCCGAACCGAAGGACTTTGCGAGCTTTCTTTACGTGAGCCAGGTTTTGCAGGCCGAGGGCATCAAGGTCGGAGCGGAGTACTTCCGCCGCCTGCGCCCGGAGACGATGGGCTCGATCTTCTGGCAGTTGAACGACTGCTGGCCGGTAGCCTCATGGTCGTCGATCGACTACTACGGTCGCTGGAAGGCGCTGCAATACTATGCGCGGCGCTTCTATGCGCCGGTGCTGGTCTCGCCGCACGTGGAGGACGGCGCGCTAAAAGTGTACATCGTCAGCGACAAGGTGAAGGCCGAGCCCGCCACGCTCCGCGCGCGGCTGATGGACTTCGACGGCAAGGTGCTGCTGGAGGAGACGAGCGCTGTAGAGATTGCGCCGCTCAGCAGCAAGGTTTATCTCGACTGGCCGCTGAAGAAACTCGCCGACGCGGGCGCGGCTGACACTTCGCGCGTCTTTGTGGCAGCCGAGCTGACCGCAGGCGGAGTTGAGGTTTCACGCAACCTTATTTATCTGGCCCCGACCAAGGGCGTACAACTGAAGCCGGCGCAATTGAAGGTGGAGACCACGGGCGCGAATGGCCGCTACAAGATTCGCGTCACTTCGGAAGTGCTGGCGCGCAGCGTTTATCTTTCCTTCGGCAATCTCGACGCGCAGGTTTCCGACAACTACTTCGATCTGCTGCCGGGCGAGACGGTGGAGATCATGGTGACGAGCGCGGCTTCACTCGATGCGCTCAAGACGCAGTTGAAGGTGATCTCGCTGACGGATGCCTTCGCTCCGGGAGATGGACAGGCTGCAACGGTAAGCCGGTAAAGAAATTGATTCAACTGCACAAGGGCCGGAGCTTCATGCTCCGGCCCTTGTGTTGTTCACGTGCTGTCTACCGATCAGAACGAGAATACAGCCTGCACGAAGATGCGCCGCGCGGCTGAGCCTTGCGAGAATATTCCACCGGCCAGGTTGGTTGATTTTCCAAATTGACTGCCAGGGCCGGTGATTCCGGTACTGGAATCGTATGTCGGAATGATGGTTCCGTTCGGCTGACCTTTGTCGATGTCGTTGAAGAGGTTCAATGCCTGAGCGCTGAAGGTCAGTGCGTACTTGTGGCCGGTGCTGTTGCTGCCGCCACCCAATCCCATGGGACCACCGCCAGGGCCGCCAGGCCCTCCACGAAAGCCTCCTCCACCGGGTCCGCCGCGTCCGCCGCCCGGAGGCGGTCCACCCGGAGGTGGTCCGCCATCAGGCTGAGGGGTGGTAGCGGAGACGAGTTTTGGACCGATGCCGAAAGCCTTGCTGATGCGCAGGTTAATGGCTACCGCTGCCGGGCCGTTGCCCAGGTTCACTGGGATCGTTGCGCCCGTGAGTCCGGTGTCGTCCAGAACGCCGAATTGCGTTGTGACCTGGTCGGCTAGCGGAGTCGAAGCGGTCGCGTAAGTTGGGCGCTGATTGAAAAAATTGTTCAGCGGGTCCGTTGGCAGCGTGATGTTGAAGGGGCGTCCGGATTGCGCGACCAGGAAGGGATTGAGGCGAATCCCCCAGGGAGCTGTATAGTTGCCCATCATGAAGAGATTATTCCGCGTGATGAAGCCGGCGCGCCCGTAGTTCTTGTCCAGATCGTATGCGTCCACGGCGCTGCCGTTGTTGTTGCCATTGGCATAGGAGAAGGTGTAAAAGCCCGTCAGGTTCAGATTTTTGGTGAGGTTGCCGCGCACACTGCCGATGAACTGATTTTCTTTGAAGACCGCTTCGGGGAAAGTCTCGTAGAGGAATCCGCCGAGGTTATCCGCCGGGTTCAAGTCCGGGGCCTGGTTGGCGTTGCGCGTGATCACCTGGTGAACGCCGAAGGTGTGCATGTAGGTGAGCGTAAGAGTTGTTGCGGAAAACAGTTGCCGCTCCAGGCTGACGCTGCCTTGCTCGTTATAGGGCGAGTGATAGCGGGGCGCAACCTCGTACTGCACCGGCGTTGAAGCGGAGGATGCGCCGACGGTGCCCGAGCAGGTGCTCACGTCGATAGCGTCCAATGAGGTTGCCGCGGAGGTGCAGTTTGGGTCGATGAGCACAATCTGCTTTTGGACGTGCGAGCGATTGATGCCCAGCAAGGTGCTGCTTCCCAGCCGGTCATAAAAGAATCCGTAGCCGGCGCGCAGCACGGTCTTGGCCTTCTTGTCTTTGCCGTTCCCATCCAGAGCATAGGCGAACGCAGCGCGCGGTGCCCAATCGTCGTGGTCCGAGATGTGATTCTGCGCCTCCCAGCGCATGCCGCCGGAGAGGGTCAGCCGGGGATTGAACTTCCAGTCGTCCTGCACATACCAGGCCATGTCGAAGACATTGGCGAGCACGGAGTTCTTGCCAGGGACAGCATCGGTGGCGACGTTGGCAGAGGTGGGACCGTAACCATCGGTCACCAGGGTGGAAAAGGTCGTGCCAGCCGCCAGCCCGTTGGCCATTGCCAGGTAACTCGCGGCGGAATCAAAGGTAAATGAGCCGTTGAAGTTGGCATTCGTCCAGTTCGCGTCCCGCGAATCTCTAATGCGCGTTCCAAACTTGATTGCATGAGCGCCATGGCTCATCGTCGTCATATTCTGGTATTCAAGGCGCGTGGTGTGATCGAGGTTTTGCTGCCCGCTGTAGCCGCCGCCGGTGAAATCGCCTTGAACATTGATAGTGAGCGCCGTCGAGTCGGGATAGTGATTTTCATTCTGGCGCTCGAACTGGAAGCGGCTCTCGTTGACGATGTGATCATTGATGATGATCGTATCGCTCATCTGCACGGTGTGATCGGTGTTTGCTTCATGGGTGGAAGGGTTATCCGTCGAGTACGGATTGATGAGTGAACCCTGGTTGAGATCGCCATGCTCGGACTCGGACCAGAAGCCGTAACGCGCGGTGAAGGTGTTCTTCGCGCCGAGTTGCCAGTCGATGCGCGCCGAGGCGTTATCGCGGATGCGGCGATTCAAGAGATTGACGCCGAAGTTAGTACAGGAGACGAAGAGACCGGATCCAGAGCAATTCGGGTATGCGCTGATTGACAATTTGCCGGACGAGTTGTCAAGAATCGCATCATTGATCGACCAGGCGTTGATGCTTTCCGTGTTGCGCTGCTCGGCGCTGATGAAGAAGGAAGCCGTCTTGGAGAGCGCGCCGCTCGCCGTGCCGTTGAACTGGTAGCTGTAATAGGGCGGAATCACCGAACCATTCTCAGTGGAATAGGGATTGCCGGTGTTGAATGCCTTGTCGTTGCCTTGCATGAAGACCTGCCCGTGCAGCTTGTCTGTTCCCGGCTTGGTGAGAATCTCGATGCGGCCGTAACCGATGTGGTCGAACTCGGCCGAAAAGGGATTCTGATTGATGCGAATCTCGCGAATCGCCGACTTGGGTGGAAGCTGTCCGCCGCTGAAGCCGTCAATGTAAATCTGCCCGCCATTCGGTCCCGCGGAAGGGCCGGCCAGCGCCATCAACTCGTTCTCCAGCTCATCCGGATCGTCGGAGAGCGCATCCAGATCCTTGCCCTTGAGAACGATGGCGCTGGCGTTGCCGCCCGCCTCCACGTTGACCGTGGGCGACTCATCGGTGACCGTGACGTTCTGCTGCTCGACGGCCATGGCCATGGAAATCTTCACGTGCATCACCTGGCCGGCCGCAAGCTGAATGGGCTGCGAGGCAAAGTCCGCAAAGCCCGCCACCGAGACCAGCACAATATACTTGCCGGGGGCGAGGCCGCTCACCTGGTAAGCGCCACTGGCGTCCGCGGTTGCCGTGGCCACGGTCACTCCCGCGGAGGTGGTGATAGTGATCTTTGCGCCCGGAATCATCGCGTCCGTGGGGTCAGCAACATGGCCGCGCAAGGTGGCTGTCGCAACTGGAGCCGCGGTAGCCGCTGTTGCCGATGAAGGCGTCGCCACCGCCGGCGCGGGAGTTTGCGCCTGTGCGTTTGCCACACCAGCCGCGCCCAACGTCAAGGCAATAAAAAGATGAGTGAAGCCATGCAATTTTGAGTACACGTGTTCCTCGCTAGTTTCCAATGAATGTTTGTGTGAAACTATTGAGCGGCCGCTTCCGCCGCGCCCGCGCCGCCGTTCATGCTCCAGTTGGCGAGCAGGTCCTTGCTGGCTGCGGGAGCCTCCAATAGCGGTTCAACTCCTGCCAGCAGCGTGATCGCCGAAACATCGCTGGTTCCGTCGGTAGCCACCAGCATCACCGCCTCGCCCTTTTGCAAATCGCCGAGTTGAATCGCCGGGGCGCGACTCAGCATCTGCTCCGGGTCACCGCCGCCGTGGCCGCCATTCTGTCCACCCCATGAGCCTCCGCCATTCCCCTGGCCGCCGCTCCATTGACCGCCGCCTCCGCCGCGCTGCCCGCCAGCCGCGCCATTCGCAGCGGAAGCATTACCACCCCATCCGCCTTGACCGCCGCTCGTTGTTCCCTTCAGCCGCATAGCCAGCATGCGCGCCATCATCTCCGGCAAGCGCCGCATCTGCGCCTCCGCGCTGATGTGGATCGTGACCTGCTTCTTCGTCGCCAGATCCTTCACCACCAGCGTTGCTCCTGCCGCATCAAGCGACGTGATGGTCCCGGCGATGTTGCGGAAGCTGCCTGAAACCACCTCTTCGGCGGCAATCTCCGAGCCGTCCGCATTCTTTGTGCCGCGCGCCCGCAACTGGTCGCCCACGTGGATCGCATCGATCGGCGCCGGCTGCGCCTCGTCATAACGGACCGAGGCCGGCGCGTAACGCTTGAGCATCGTCGCCTTGGCGGTATGCACGGTAATCGTCTTTGCCAGAACTCCCGCCCCGCTGGTCAGCATAATGACGCCCGAGGCGGCATCAACGCTCTTCACCAGCCCGCCCACGCCGCGCCGCTGCCAATCTTCCTTATCCTTCTGTTGCTTCAACGCCAGATCGGATTGCTTCATGGCGACAATGCGAAGAGCCTGGATTGTGGTTCCGGTTACATTCGGATCCGGCTTGACCAGCGCACGGTCGCCCACCGCCAGATCGCTGAACGTAATCTTCTCCGCCCCGCTCAAATCCTTGGCTCCGGGCGCGATGCGCAGGATTGCCGCGTCCGCAGGAACTTCGACCTGATAAACTCCGTCGGCATCCGTCTTGACCGTAAGTGTGCTTCCATGGATGGCGGTGATCGAGCCCTGGAAAGGCTTGGGCGCCTGGGCCAGCGCCGCGCCGGCCAGCAGAGCCAAGATCACAGCCAAATGTACAATCGAAAGCGGAAATCGAATCTTCATCTTGCCTTTCATAAGCCAACTCTCCACCGGCCTACGCCTCTTGGCGTCCGGGATGGGAAAGATCATCACTGTTTGAGTAGACGAACCAAGCCGCCAAAAGGTTGAGGGAAGCCTGCTCAGTGGATTGAGTCTGCTGGAAAGCCCATGGATTCTGCTGGATTTATCGATTCTTATCTATTTGTTGTCCGGATCAATCCTTCGCCAGCTCCGCCGTCTCCAGAAAGGCAAAACTGCCCGACGGCGTGGGGACCACGTGCGTCAGCTGCCGGTTATGCACCACGACCGTATCCCTGTACCAGAGGTTGATGGCGGGCAGATCGCGCGCCAGGGTCTGTTGCGCCTCGACGTAATCGGCGCGCCGCCGGGCCGAGTCCGTGCTCTCGGACGCATCGGCAAGCAGCGCGTCGAGCTGCTGGTTCGAGTAGTGGCCGCGGTTGGCGCCCTGTGGAGAAAAGCTGGCCGTCGCGAAGGCGTAGGTGAAGATGTCAGGCTGCTCGTTGCCGCCGATCCAGCGCAGCGAGTACATCTGAAACGCTCCCCGCGTCACGTCCGAGTAGAAGGTGGCGAACTCGTAGCTGCGCAGGTCAAGCGCAATTCCCACCTTCGCCAGTTGCTGTTGCAAGACGGCAGCCAGCAGTCGAGTATCGCCGTCGGTTGAAGTCTTCATCGCCAGATGAAAGCGCACGCCGTCGCGCCCCGTCTTGTGGCCCGCTTCATCGAGCAGCAGCGCCGCTCGCGCCGGATCGTAATCGTAGCGGGCGACTTCATCGGTGAAGGCCCAGTGGCTCATGGGCAGCAGGCTCTCGGCCGTGTGCGCGTGGCCTCCGAGCAGCGTCTGGATGATCAGCTTGCGGTCAATGGCGCAGGCAATCGCCTGACGGATGCGCGTGTCTTTCAAAAGAGAATCGCGCAGGTTGAAGCCGAGGTACTGAACCTGTGTTCCGGGCGCGTCCTCGACAATCAGATTCGGCCGCGCGGCCAGCACCGCCAATGAGTCCATGGGCAGCGAATTGACGGCCACATCGCCCGAGCCTTTTTCCAGCTCCAGCGACTCGGTGATCGCGTCCGGCACCACGCGAAAGCGCACGCGTTCAATCTTCGGCGCGCCGGACCAACTCTGCGGATTGCACTCCACGACAACGTCCTGATCGATCTGCTGGCTCACAAAGCGAAACGGGCCGGTGCCCACCGGATGACGCCAGAACTCACGCCCGCTGCCCTCGGGAACAACGCCAAATGCGCCCGTCGATAGATTGGTCAGCAGAAAGTTATCCGCGTGCTTCAAATGAAAAACAACCGTCCGCGCATCGCGAGCCTCGACCGCATCCACCGACGCATAGGCTGCGGCTTTGGGCGAGATCACCGCGCCGGAGCGGATCGAATTCACGGTCCACGCCACATCGCGCGCGGTCAACGCGCGGCCGTCGTGAAACTGCACCCCATCGCGCAGATGAAAGACCAGCGTCAGCGGCTCCGGCTGCGCCCAACTCTCGGCTAATGCCGGTGTGAAATGAAAGCTGGCATCTCGTGCCACCAGACCGTCGAAGAGCAGTTCATCGAGGTGCTCCGATTGCGCGTCTGTTCCGACGCGCGGGTCCAGGCTGGCCGGGCTGCTCTCGATCAGAAAGACCACCGTCCGCGGATTGCGTGGCGCCGAGTGGCAGCCCGCCAGCGCCACCAGGCCGATGAGCACAAGCAGCCTACGCATACGTCACCTGCCCCAGGATCGCCGGCCGCGCCGCGCCGGTCGCTCGCGGCAGATTTCCCGGCAGATGATGCCAGGTCTGCCAGGCCAGCAGCGCAAAGGCCGCGGCCTCCTTGGCCTCGGCGGGCAGGCCGAACTCCTCGCTGGCCGCCAGTTCGCAACCCAGCGGCTCCAGCCTTGCGGCGAGCATCGCCATCAGCGTTGCATTGCGCGCACCGCCGCCGGAGACGATGTAGTCCACGGCGCGGCCCTTCATTCCGCTCAAAACATAAGTTTTGTAACTCCGCGCAATCGTCTCGGCGGTCAGAGCGGTCGCCGTGGCCAGCGCGTCTTCGGGGCGGTTGCTCTGCCGTAGGCAGGCTGCGAGAAACTGCGCCGCGTAAGCCCGCCCAAACTGTTCGCGCCCCGCGGTGCGTGGCGGCTTCTGCTTGAAGTACGGATTACGCAACGCTTCGGCCAGCACCGGCTCAAGCACTGCGCCCTGCGCTGCAAAGTTCCCGTTACGATCGTAGTTTTTGTGAAAGAGCTCCTGCGCAAGCCAGTCGATCGCCATATTCCCAGGGCCAGTGTCGAAGGCGATTACCGCATCGGCCGCGGCTCCGGCGGGAATCGCGGTCAGGTTGGCGATGCCGCCGATGTTCTGCAAAACCCGCCCGCGCTTGGCATCGGCAAAGAGCGCGTAGTCCAGTAGCGAAACCAGCGGCGCTCCCTGGCCTCCGGCCAGAATATCCGCGGGACGAAAATTGGAGACCACAGGAACGCCAATCGCCGCGGCAATCACCGCCGGCTCGCCTAACTGCCATGTGCAAGCGAAGCGCCGCCCCGCATAGCTCTCCGTGCGCGGCTGATGATAGAGCGTCTGCCCGTGGCAGCCAATTAAATCGAGCTTGACTTTGTGTTGCGCGAGCGTAGCGCTGACCGCCTCGGCGTAGGCCAGGCCGAGCCGCCAGTTGAGCCGCGCCAACTCGGCGGTTGAAGTTGCACTCGCGTTCATCGCCGCTAAAACCGCGCGCCTCAACGCAGCCGGAAACGCGAAGCCCTCATGCGCCAGCAGCGTGACGCGGGGCCGCAGCTTTCCCGGCGGAATGCGCACCACGGCTACATCGATTCCGTCCGCCGAGGTGCCGCTCATGATGCCGGCCACTGTCATGGTCTTCGCGCTCATACTGGTTGCGCCTCCGTGATAGATATCAAATCTTTGATGAAGTCGACAGGTTGAAGGGTACGGGCTATAGCCGAAAAGTACGGGCTATAGCCGAAAAGTACGGGCTATAGCCGAAAAGTACGGGCTATAGCCGAAAAGTACGGGTTATAGCCGAAGGGTACGGGCTTTAGCCCGTACGTTCAGAGCCTATATTGATCTCCGGCTTTAGCCGCCGAGGGAATGCCAACCTCCATAAAGACTTCCCTCAGGGGCTATATTTAGCCCCTGAGGAATCATCATGTTCTTTACGGAAAATCATTGCATCTCCTCATTCCCAATTGCTTCGCCAAAGTACAGAATTCGCTTGCGCAGCGCTTCGAATTGCTTCGCCGTGAGCGCTGGCGGAACGCCGTCCGTAAAGAGCCTCGCCCGCGCTCTTGTTTTTTCGGAGGCGCGCACGATAAGCAGCTTTGAAAACGCCGCAGACCGCTCGCCTTCGGCTATCAGCGCCTCATACGCGCGCAAAATCATCTCCAAAGTGTGGCAGATTTCCAGTAAATCCATCCCCGCGCGAATCGCCGCAATCGCAGCCTCTTCAATGGACATGAACTTCAGAATTCCGCCCATCTCCAGATCGTCGGAGAAGAGGATGCCGCGATAGCCGATGCGCTTGCGCAGCACCGTTGTAATCCAGTATGGCGACACGCTGGCGGGACGATTCTTGGCGGGAGTCTCGGGGTAAGCCGCGTGGTCGACCATCACCATCGGCAGCTCGTTACGCAGATCGCGATAGGGCGCCAGATCCTCGCTCCATAGTTCACGCATCGTGCGACGAATCGCCGGAGTTTCCGCATGCGAATCGAGAGAGCCGCCGCCGAGGCCGGGGAAGTGCTTTCCGCAGCCCACAACTTTCTGCACCGCGAGGCCAGCGAGAAAGTTGCGTGCATAATCGATCACTTGTTCCGCAGTTTCACCCGCCGCGCGTGAGCCAAGAACGGCAGCCGATGCGGGCAGAGCCAGGTCGAGGACCGGCGCAAGCGTGGTGTTGAAGCCGAAGGCCTTCACAGCGCGCGCAATCAATTCACCATGCTCGCGAACCAGCGCACTACGGTCTGATCGACGCGCCGCCTCCGCAACAGCCTGCGCCGATGGCATCGGCGCGAGCGCATCGCGCAGCCGGTCCACCGTTCCGCCTTCCACATCCACGCAACGAAAGCTGTGCGGCGCGCAGAGAACCGTCGCCTCATTCAGCAGCGCCCGCGTCTGCCGGGCATCCGCAATGTTGCGCCTGAAGAGAATCACGCCCGCGGGACGCACCAGCCGAAGCCAGGCGCGCTCAAGGGCGGTCAACTCCGTGCCACCGAGGCCCACGACCAGTAGACTCCCCGCTGCTTGGCGTAAACTTACTTTCATCCCTTTTCCTTCAACTCCTGTTGCAGTTCTTCCAGCAGATTCAGCGCCTGTAACGGCGTCAGCGAGTTCACGTCCGTCGCTTCAATGCGATCCACGATGCGCTGCGAGAGCGGCGTAAAGATCGTCAACTGCACCGGCTCGGCCTGCGTTTCAACCTGCACGCTCTGCCGCTCCTGCTTCTCATGCTGGCGGAGCACGTGACGCGCGCGCTCGATGACAGCCATCGGCAGCCCAGCCAGCCGCGCCACCTCGATGCCATAGCTCTTGCTGGCCGCGCCCGGCTCAATGTTATGCAGAAAGACAATTCCGCCCGCCGCTTCTTTCACGCCCACCCGCAGATTGCGAACGCGCGGCAGCTTCTCGGCCAGCATAGTCAACTCATGATAGTGCGTGGCGAAAAGCGTGCGTGCGCCGCTCTCCGCGTGAAGAAACTCGACCGTCGCCCAGGCCAGTGAAAGCCCATCGAAGGTCGCCGTCCCGCGCCCCATCTCATCGAGCAGGATCAGCGAGCGATTCGTCGCGGTATTCAGAATTGTCGCCGTCTCGGTCATCTCGACCATAAATGTAGATCGGCCCCGCGCTACGTTGTCGCTGGCTCCGATGCGCGTATAAATCCGGTCAACGAGGCCAAAGCGCAGGCTCTCCGCCGGCACAAAGCTGCCCATCTGCGCCATCAGCACCAGCATCGCCGCCTGGCGCAGATAAGTGCTCTTGCCGCCCATATTCGGGCCGGTGATCAGCAGCAAACTCGGCCCCTCACCCGCCGCGTTCAAATAGATGTCGTTCGGAATGAACCTTCCTTCACGCGTCTCCTCCATCCACTGCTCAATCACCGGATGGCGGCCCGCAACTACTTCGATGACAGGCTCTGCGGAGATGGTCGGTCGCACGTACCGCCGTCCCGCAGCCAGATGCGCGAAGCAAGCCAGCAAGTCCGCCTCCGCCACGGCAGCCGAGGAGCGTTTGATTCGCCCCGCTGCCTCCAGCACCGCTTGCCGCAGCTCGGCGAAGATCCGCTTTTCAATCTCGATGGAGCGCTCGTGCGCCGAAAGAATCTTGCGCTCATATTCCTTCAACTCCGGCGTGGTAAACCGCTCCGCATTGACCAGTGTTTGTTTGCGCTCATAGTCGGCCGGCGCCAGGGCCATATTCGCCTTGGTGATTTCAATGTAATAGCCGAAGACCGAGTTATAGCGCACCTTCAGCGAAGCGATCCCGGTCCGCGCGCGCTCCCGCTCCTCGATGGCCGCAATCTGCTGACGGCCCGTCGTCGAAATCGTTCGCAGCTCGTCCAGCTCCGCATCCACGCCAGAGGCAATTGCGCCGCCATCTACCAGCGTCAGCGGAGGCTCCTCGACCAGCGTGGTTACAATCCGCGCTGTCACTTCTTCGAGTGTGTCCAGCCGTACGGCCAGCTCACGCCAGCGCGCCGCCCGCATCGCGGCCAACGCCTTTTTCAGCTCCGGCAGACGGCTCAAACTGGCGGCCAGCGCCCGCACGTCCCGCGCTCCCGCCGAATCCAGTGACAATCGCGCCAGCAACCGCTCCAAGTCCAGAAGCCCGGAAAACGCGCGCCGAATCTCCTCCCGCCTGACCAGATCTCCATGCGACTCGGCGACGGCCTCGTAGCGAGCTTCCAATGCTTCGGCGTCCACCAGCGGCCGCAGGATCGTGGCCCGCAGCAGGCGCTTGCCCATCGGCGTCTGGCAGGCGTCCAGCGTGTGGAAGAGCGTGGCGCGCGTGTCCTGCCCGGCAAAGAGTGGCTCGACTAATTCGAGATTCCTCACCGTCACCTGGTCCAGCTCCAGCGCCGTCGAGTGCTCCTCGAATCGCAGACTGTCAATGTGCAGCGCCTCGTTGCGCTGCGTCGTGCGCACGTAATGCAGCACCGCCCCGGCAGCAATCGCCGCCGCCGGGTGATCGCTCAGCCCATAGCCTTGCAGCGAGCGCACATGCAGCTGGCGCTCCACCAGCGGCACGGCAAACTCCCGCGTCCACACCCAGTCCTCGACGCACGTCCGCGCAGCAATCCGCTCCAGTTGAGCGGGCAGCTCGGCGCTCGCAGGGGTGAGCACCTCGGAGGAGCCTGCCTTCAGAATCTCATCCACCGCCTGCTGGCGGGCCGTGGCGCCGGTGAACTCCGCCGTGCGGAACTCGCCGGTGGAAACGTCGAGGAGGGCTACCGCGCAGACCAACTCCGTCACACTAACGCCTTTATTCGAGTGAGCTTCCGATTCTTTGAAGGGTACGGGCTTCAGCCCGTATATCATCGAGTCCGAATCGGAGCAGGCTTTAGCCCCCGAGGAAAGTTTCTTTTCGATCCCACCTCCAGCTTCGAAATACGCCGCCAGATAATTGTTCTGCTCCTGCCCCAGCCCGGCATCCAGAGCGGTCCCCGGCGAAAGCACGCGGGTGACCTCGCGCCTGACGATTTTCTTCGTGAGCTTAGGATCCTCCATCTGGTCGCATAGGGCGATGCGGTAGCCCTTGCGCAGCAGGCGCGTCAGGTAGCTCTCAACCGCGTGATAAGGCACACCGCACATCGGCTGCGAGCGCTCCCGGTCGCGCGCTGTCAGCGTCAGTTGCAGCTCCCGGCTGGCCGTCACCGCATCGTCGTAGAAGAGCTCGTAGAAATCACCCATGCGGAAGAACAGCAGCGCATCGGGATTCTCGCGCTTGGCCGCCGTCCACTGGCGCATGAACGGGGTCAGCTCCGCGGAAGCCTTCTCCGAAGGGGGATTTGACTGAGCTCCGGGTTGTTCGTCTTCTCGGATCACGTTGGCTATAAGAGTATCGCGGCGGGACGGCAACGGGGTAGACTGCTCCCGTTTGTCCGGAAAATCCGTCTCTATTACCAGCGATTGCCTTCCGGTTGAGTCCGTGCTACTTGCCTTGGGCGCGAAAGATTAAAATCGAATCAGGCGGGTAACTTGGCTCGTTCAAGCAAGGTTTTTACCGAGTTGAAGTTGCAAGACATTGATGCTACACGAGCAGGAGCAGATGGAACCGATTCTCCCCGACTTTCCCCAGTCCGAACCGACCCTCAACCCTGACGCAGAGCTGAAGCCGCCGGCTCCCATACCATCGCCCGAGCTGTCGCTGAAATCCAGCGGCATAGGGCTGTGGGTGAGGGATTTACTGGTCTCCGCGGCCGCCTCGGTGCTTATCATCACCTTTCTTTACCAGCCGGTCCGCGTGGAAGGCACCAGCATGTTGCCGCGGCTGGAAGATCAGGACCGGCTCTTCATCAATAAGTTCGTCTACAAATTCACCTCTATCGAGCGCGGCGATGTGGTGGTCTTCCGCTACCCGCGCGATCCGGAGAAGAGCTATATCAAGCGGGTGATCGCGCTGCCCGGGGACCGGCTGCGCATCGACCACGGCACGGTCTGGCTGAACGGCAAGCCGCTACGCGAGAGCTACGTTCCCGAGGAGTTCCACGACAGCCGCTCAATGGCGGAGATGGTGGTTCCCGAGGACACGTTCTTCATGATGGGCGACCACCGCTCCATCTCCTCCGACAGCCGCGAATTCGGTCCCGTCGAGCGCTCGCTGATCTACGGCAAGGCCGTCTTCGTCTACTGGCCGGCGCGCGACGCGGGCGCGGTGCGGTAGGGGGCGGAAACCGCCCGGTATTCCACCGGCGCAATCCCCTCAAAGCTGTTAAAATCGATAGAATCCACTCTTCGGAGAGGCAATGCAATCGATTCTAGCGCTCGAAGACGGGCGTATCTTCCGCGGCCTCGGCTACGGCCACCCAGGCGAATGCCGGGGCGAGGTCGTTTTCAATACTTCCCTTACCGGCTACCAGGAGATCGCCACCGATCCCTCCTATGCCGGGCAAATCGTCGTTCTAACCAACCCCCAGATCGGCAACTACGGAACCTGTCAGGCGGATAACGAGTCGGCCAGGCCCTATATCGAGGGCCTGATCGTCCGCGAGTTCTCGCCCATCAGCTCCAATTGGCGCTCCGAACAGGTCACCGACGAGTATATGGAGCGCTACTCCGTTCCGGTGCTGGCCGAGATCGACACCCGCGCCCTGGTGCGCCATCTGCGTACGTACGGCGTGATGCGCGGCGTGATTTCCACGGCGGAGAGCGACACCGGCGCGCTGGTGGCCAAGGCCCGCGGCATCCGCAAGATGGACGGGACGGACCTGGCGCGTGTGGTTTCGACCAAGTCGGCCTACACCTTTGACGCGACGGATAGCCGTAACCAGACGGGCGAACCGCTGCTGGTGGTTGGTCTCAATCAAAAGGAAGAAGCTCGGAAGAGCCTCCACGTTGTCGCGTTCGACTTTGGCATTAAGCAGAACATTCTGCGGATGCTGGTGCGCGAGGGCTGCCGGGTGACGGTGGTTCCCGCCGAAACCAGCGCCGAAGATGTCTTCGACCTGAAGCCCGACGGCGTCTTTCTCTCCAACGGCCCCGGCGATCCGGAGCCGGTGGATTACGCCGTGCGCGCGATTCGCAAATTCCTGGGGCGCGTGCCGGTCTTTGGGATTTGTTTAGGCCATCAGCTCACCGGCATCGCGCTGGGCGGCAAGACCTACAAGCTCAAATTCGGCCATCACGGCGGCAATCATCCGGTGCGCAACAACCTCACCGGCAAGGTGGAGATCACCGCCCACAACCACAACTTCGCCGTCGATCCCGATTCGATCAACGCCAACGAGGTCGAGCTGACCCACGTGGACCTGAACGACCAAACCCTCGAAGGCCTACGCCATCGGACACTGCCGTTGTTCAGCGTGCAGTATCACCCCGAAGCCGCACCCGGCCCGCACGATTCCAACTACCTCTTCCGCGACTTCCGGCGGATGATGGAGGAGTGGAAGGGATGAAGGTCGCCGGCGCAAGAGGAGTCATTTTCAAACGGCGGATCTATAAGCTCCGATACTTTTGGGGGTCGCTCATGGATTACTGGGCTTCGTGGTTCTCGCGAGGGAGCACATGAGAAAAAGAGGTTTTGCCACCAACGACGTTCAGATGATGCATCGAAACTTCAAAGACAGGGTGTCTGCGTTTAGTCATTATGGTGGTTTTTCTTGTGCATGCTGCGGTGAAACTGAACCCGCATTCCTAAGTATCGACCACATAGAGGGAGGTGGAGCTGTCGAAAGATTGAAGATCTTCGGGAGCAAGTACCAAGGCGGCCATCACTTCTACAGGTGGTTGCGAGTAAGCGGCTACCCATCCGGGTACCAGGTACTGTGTATGAATTGCCAGTTTGGGCGACGAGACAACGGTGGCGTCTGCCCACACAAGAAGCCGGCGCCTAGCGTCACGGACATGTTGAGTGCTTTTGAGAGCTTGAGGGTAGGTTCGAACTGCTCAGAGGACTTGACTCAATCCGAATCTTACAAATCCGCTCTTGCTATCGTAAGGCGAAAGCTGCCGCTCAAATGGGACGGCGCTCCTGGAGTTGACTGAAGAAACAATGCCACGCAGAAATGACATTCAGAAGATACTGGTGATCGGCTCGGGGCCGATTGTGATTGGCCAGTCGGCGGAGTTTGATTACTCCGGCACGCAGGCCTGCAAGGCTCTCAAACAGGAGGGCTATGAGGTGGTGCTGGTGAACTCCAACCCGGCCACCATTATGACCGATCCCGACCTCGCCGACCGCACTTACATCGAGCCGCTCACGCGCGAATACGTCGAGGAGATTATCCATATTGAAGCGGAGACGCTGGCCAATGGACCTGGCCTTCCCTCCGGCGGTAATGGCGTTGACGGCGGGGGCATGAACCTTCCTGGCAAGTTTGCTTTGCTGCCTACGGTTGGTGGGCAGACGGCGCTGAATCTAGCCGTCGATCTGGCCGACGCGGGCATTCTCGACCGCTATAACGTCGAGTTGATCGGCGCCAAGCTCGAAGCCATCAAAAAGGCCGAGGACCGCCTGCTCTTCAAGGACGCCATGCTGCGTTGCGGCCTTGAAGTCTTGAAGTCGGCGCTGGTGAATAACCTACGCGATGGGCTGGACTTTGCCGGCAAGCTTGGCTTTCCCGTGCTCATTCGCCCCAGCTTCACGCTGGGCGGCACGGGCGGCGGCATCGCCTACAACCGTGAAGAGTTGATGGAGATTCTGGCGCGCGGATTGGACCTTTCGCCGGTGCATGAGTGCCTGATCGAAGAGAGCGTGCTCGGCTGGAAAGAGTTCGAATTAGAAGTTATGCGCGACTTAGCCGACAACGTCATCATTATTTGCTCGATTGAGAATTTCGATCCGATGGGCGTGCACACCGGCGACTCGATTACCGTGGCGCCGGCGCAGACGCTCACCGACCGCGAATACCAGAAGATGCGCGATGCGGCGATTGCGGTGATGCGTGAGATCGGAGTCGAGACCGGCGGATCGAATGTGCAGTTTGCCATCAATCCCGTTGATGGCCGTATGACCGTGATCGAGATGAATCCGCGCGTCTCGCGCTCCTCGGCGCTGGCCTCGAAGGCTACCGGATTTCCCATTGCCAAGATCGCCGCGAAGTTAGCCGTGGGTTACACGCTTGACGAGATTCCCAACGACATTACGCGCAAGACGCCGGCCTGCTTTGAGCCGACGATTGACTATGTCGTCGTGAAAATTCCCAAGTGGCAGTTTGAAAAGTTTCCCGGCGCGGACGAAACGCTGGGCCCGCAGATGAAGTCGGTGGGTGAGGTGATGGCCATCGGCCGCACCTTCAAGGAAGCGCTGATGAAGGCCTGGCGCTCGCTGGAGACAGGCAAGAAGACCGGCGCGGAGGTTCTTGATCCGCGGAGGCTGACACAGATGCTGGTCACTCCGCGGCCGGAGCGGCTGGGTTACATTCGCTACGCCTTCGAGCGCGGCATGAGCGTGCGCGAAGTGGCGCGGCTTACTACCATGGATCCTTGGTTCCTGCATCAGATTCGCGAGATCACTCTTGCCCAAAGCGCGATTGCGCAAATTACGCCGGAGACAATCGGCACCGAAGAACTCCGCCACCTCAAGCGCCTGGGCCTGAGCGACGAGCGCATTGCGACTGAATGGAAATTAGAAGGCCACGCCGGTACACAACAGGTCCGCGAACTGCGCGAAGGGAAGGGAATCAAGCCGGTCTTCAAGCTGGTGGACACCTGCGCCGCCGAGTTTGAGTCGATGACTCCCTACTTATATTCGACTTATGACGAAGAGGACGAGGCGCCGCCGACGCAAACTCCCAAAGTAATTATTCTAGGCTCGGGGCCGAATCGCATCGGGCAGGGAATCGAGTTCGATTACTGCTGCTGCCATGCGGCCTTTGCGCTGCGGGAAGACGGCTACGAAACCATCATGGTCAACTGCAATCCCGAGACAGTTTCGACCGATTACGACACCAGCGACCGGCTTTACTTCGAGCCGCTGGTGCTGGAAGATGTGCTGGCAATTTATAACCATGAATCGCAATCGGGCGCCGAGGTCGGCATGATTGTGCAATTCGGCGGTCAGACTCCGCTGAATCTGGCAAAGCGGCTGCTCGCGGCCGGCGTGCCCATTATCGGCACTTCGCCCGAGTCCATCGACTTAGCCGAAGACCGCAAGCGCTTCGGCAGACTGCTCGATGAGTTACAGATTCCTCAGCCCGCGGGCGGCACGGCTACAAGCGTCGAAGAAGCTCTGGCCATCGGCGAGCGCATCGGCTACCCAGTGTTAGTGCGTCCGAGTTATGTGCTGGGCGGCCGCGCGATGGTGATTGCTTATGACGCCGAGGAGGTGACGCGCTATATGCGCGAGGCTGTCGAGTACTCGCAGGAGAGGCCGGTGCTCGTCGATCACTTCCTGGAGAACGCCGTCGAAGTTGACGTGGATGCGCTGTGCGATTCCAAGGATGTTATTATCGCCGGCGTCATGCAGCACATTGAAGAGGCGGGCATTCACTCCGGCGACTCATCGTGCGTGCTGCCCGCCGTGAGCATTCGCGAAAGCACGCTGGAAACGCTACGCAGTTATACGCGCAAGCTGGCTCTCTCGCTCAAGGTTGTCGGCCTGGTTAATTTGCAGTTTGCCATTCAGCGCGATGCCCAGGGCGAGGACCACGTTTATGTGATCGAAGTGAACCCGCGCGCCTCGCGCACCGTGCCATATGTCTCCAAGGCGACAGGAATTCCGCTGGCCAAGATCGCATCGCGGCCGATGACAGGCCGCAAGCTGAGTGAGTTATTGCCCGCCCAGTTAGCCACGGGCAAGGACTTGGAAACCGGGACACATTCTTATGTAAAATCGCCGGTCTTTCCCTGGAGCAAATTCGCCGGCGTCGATACGGTTTTAAGTCCGGAGATGAAGTCTACCGGCGAGGTGATGGGCGTGGCGGCTACCTTTGGCGAGGCCTTCGCCAAAGCGCAGCTTTCCGCCGGCCAGGTTCTGCCCACCGGCGGCACCGTTTTTTTCAGCGTTAACGACCACGACAAGGAGGCGGCTGTCGACTTAGCGCGCCGCTATATGGAATTAGGCTTCAAGATTGTCGCCACCGAGGGCACGGCGAATGTGCTGGAAAAATCCGGTCTCGCTGTTGAGCGGGTCTTCAAGGTCAAGGAGGGACGGCCTAACATTGTGGACCTGATCAAAGGCGATCGCATTCAGCTTGTTATTAACACCCCACGCGGGCAGGACACCTTCTTCGATGAGAAAGCCATTCGCCGGGCCGCGGTGCTGGCGCGCATTCCCACCATCACCACCATCGCCGCCGCGCAGGCCGCCGTCGAGGGGATTAGCGCGATGCAACGCCACCAGACTACGGTTTATGCTCTGCAACATTTGCACGCCGCGACTTGCGGCTGAACACCTGCAGTACGGAAGACGCGCATTGCGCATGTGGTTCATGGTTTTTCCTTGAACGCATCTGCTGATAGAATTCGGTTGATGAGAGAAGAGGAACGGCAAGCAATTCTAGCGTCTTTGAATCAAGGCACAGCGGCCCTGTTGGACGCATTGTTTGGAGTCACGGAGGAATTCGCGGTGCGGATCCCCAGCCCCGGAAGGTGGACCATTCTGCAATGCGCCGAGCATGTGGCGGTTGCTGAGGACTATCTCTTCTCACTGATCACCGCGTCGAAACAAACAGAGGCGCCGCTGATCAACGAACGGAGAGAAGCTCTTATCCTGGCACGCGGAGCGGATCGAAGCAGCAAGAGAGATTCTCCTCCGGACGCTCTTCCAAGAGGAAGTTACGCCACTTTGCATGAAGCGCTTCAAGGTTTCCTGGCTGGCAGGGAGCGGACGATTCAGTTCGTCAATACAAACAAGGAAGATCTGCGCTCGTGGATTACATCGCACCCACTGATGGGAACGGTAAGCTGCCACGAAATTCTGTTGCTGATGGCGGTGCATCCCGCGCGTCATGCAAAGCAGATTGAAGAAATCAAAGCAGCGACGGCAGGTTGAGCCTTTGGCTCCGGGTTCTACAATCAAACCATGCTGATTGAAGGCATCTTTGCCGCGGTTCCTACGCCGTTTTACTCCGACGAGCGCGTTTATTATCGCAAGCTCGAAGCCAACATCGCGCGCTACTCCCGCACGCTGCTCTCCGGAGTGCTGCTGCTGGGCTCCACGGGCGAGGCTGTCATGCTGGACGACGGTGAGAGCCGCGAGGTGCTGCGCGTGGCCGCCGAAGCCGCCGCGCCGGAGAAGGTGCTGATCGCCGGCGTGGCGCGCGAGAGCGTGAAGGCCACGGTCGAGCTGGCCGAGGCGGCAGCTCAGTTCCGCTACGACGCCGTGCTGGTGCGCACACCGACTTACTACGCCAGCCAGATGAGCGTGGCGGCGGTGCTGCACTACTTCCGCAGCGTGGCCGACCGCTCGCCGCTGCCGGTTCTGATCTATAACATTCCGCAGTGCGCGCCCTATAACATCCCCGTAGAACTGGTGGCCGAACTGGCGCAGCACCCGAATATCATCGGCATCAAGGATTCCAGCGGCCGCGTGGAGCGGATACGCGCGCTGGTTGAGGGAGTGAGCAACGCGCCGCGGAGAACGGTGACCGTGACGCCGATCTTCGAAGCGGTTACGGGACGGATGCTGACGCCGAAGGCTGGGAGCAGCGATGCGCTGGTCTCCATCGGCGGCGCGACAGCAACTACATCGGCTGCGCCGATCAAGACGCGTACGAAAGAGGTAGGCTTCCCAGTGCTCGTTGGCTCGACGGCCACGCTGCTTGAGTCTCTTGAGTCAGGCGCGGCCGGGGGCATCCTCGCCTTCGCCTCCTGCGCTCCACAGGCCTGCCAGGAGGTCTATCTTGCCTGGAAGGATCGCGACTTCAAGCTGGCCGCGGAGAAACAAGAGCGCATCGCCGCCGCCAGCCAGCGCATCGTTGGCCAGTTGGGCATGAGCGGCGTCAAGTACGCCTGCGACTTCAACGGCTACTACGGAGGCCACACCCGCGCGCCGCTACTGCCCGTTACCGGGGCCGAAAAGGCAGAAATCGAGGCGCTGCTGGCCGGGATTCGCAACTAAAAAGCCGGCGGCTTGTCTTTCTGTGCTCCTCTTCTGTACTCTGGTACGCAAAGCCATCATGCGAAAATCCAGCGAGGTACAACTCACCCTTCTTGCGGCCATCGCGCTGTCTATGACGGCCTGCCGCGAACAGCGGCGTGACTGCGTAGATGCGCAAAACCGCTTGCAGCCCGACTCCGCCTGCCAGGCCGGTGTGGACGGCGCGCACTACCTCTATGGCGGATCGAGCGGCGGCCACATCGGCGATGCTGTGATCGGTGGCAGCGTCTCGCGCGGCGGTTTTGGCGGCATCGGCGGCGGCGGCGGGGGAGGGGACGAGTAATGCGCCGTTTGACCGTAAATCCGCGCAACGATTGGCAGAAGCGCGTCGAGCGCGTCGGCCTGACCTATCACACACTGGAAGACGGCACGCCCTACTGGGACGAGAGCGCCTACTGGGAGTTTACCGCCGCCGAGATCGACTGCCTGGAGGCGGCTACGTCGGAGGTGCAGCGCCTGGCCCTCGCCGCCGGCGACGTGATTCTCAATCAGGATCGCCTGGCCCAGATGGGCATTCCGGCCGCCGCCGCACCGGCGATCCGCTCCGCCTGGAACAGCGAACCGCCCGCTCTCTATGGACGGCTCGACCTGGCCTATGACGGAAGCGCGATCAAGCTGCTGGAGTACAACGCCGACACCCCCACCGGCCTGGTTGAGGCCGCGGTGGCGCAGTGGTACTGGCTGGAAGACTGCTTTCCCGGCGCCGATCAGTTCAACTCGATCCACGAGAAACTGGTGGCCAAGTGGAAGGACCTCAAGGACTACATCGCGAATCCGGCTTACTTTGCCGATGGAGGCAGCGAAGAGGACCGGATGACCGTCAGCTATCTGTGCGACACCGCCCAGCAGGGCGGCCTGCACACCAAGCGCATCGCCATGCATGAGATTGGCTGGGACGCGAAACGCTCCCGCTTCGTCGATCTCGACAATCATGCGATGGAGACGCTCTTCAAGCTCTATCCCTGGGAGTGGCTCTTGAGCGAGCCGTTCGCTCAGCAGGCGCTCTCCACGCTGCCGCCAGCGGCGGCTCTGAAGGAGTGGGGACCGCGCAAGGATCGCCGCTTCTGGGGTTCGATGCTGTGGATTGAGCCGATCTGGAAGATGCTCTGGTCAAACAAAGCGCTGCTGGCCATCCTCTGGGAGCTGAATCCCGGGCACGAGTTGCTGCTTCCTACCTACTTGGATGGCCCGCGCGAACTCACCAGCTACGTGCGCAAGCCTCTCTTCGGCCGTGAAGGCACCGGCATTGCCGTGGTCCGCGACGGAGTTGCCGTGGAGGGCGTGCTGGACCATGAAAATGCCCAGGGCAGCGTCTATCAGACGCTGGCGCCGATGGCCACCGGCGGCGGCAAGACGGCTGTCTTTGGCTCCTGGCTGGTGGATGGCGAACCGGCTGGCATGGGAATTCGCGAGTCGAAAGGCCTGGTGACCAACAATACCAGTTGTTTTGTGCCGCACGTCTTCCGATAGGGCCATCCGCTATATGCAGTCACAGTGGGGAAGGCGCCATGGAAGACGTTGGCATCACTGGCGAGCGAATGGGCAGAGACTATAGCTGCCGAACAGCCCGCCGTCTGACGCCGACTTTCAAGTTCAATACAAAGCCGCATTGCAATAATACAACGAAGGCGAAGCCGGATTGAGCTTCGCCTTTGTCGTTTCGGCAGCGCGCGGACTCACTTCGCCAGCGGCACGCGCAGATCGCCGCCTGTCATCTCTTTGGGCAGGCCCAGGTTGAGAATGTTCAGCAGGGTGGGCGAGATGTCGCGCAGCGAGCCGTCGGGACGCAAACGGAAGTGCTTCGCCTCTTCGGCCACGTAGATCAGCGGCACAGGGTTGGTGGTGTGCGCGGTGTGCGGGTTGCCGGTTACCAGGTCCACCATCTGTTCGGCGTTGCCGTGGTCGGCGGTGATCAGCCAACTGCCATTTTTCTCGCGGATGGCCTTGTAGATGCGGCCCAGCTGCGCGTCGATGGCCTCGATGGCGCGGATGGTCGGCTCCAGCTTGCCGGAATGGCCCACCATGTCTGCATTGGCGAAGTTGGCGACAATCAAGTCGAAGGTTCCGTCATTGATGGCCTTCACAATAGCGTCGCCGATGGCCTCGGCCTTCATCTCCGGCGCCAGGTCATAGGTGGCCACCTTCAGCGAGGGA